>LXOW01194059.1_pt1 | contig 28649 bp, 34 predicted proteins | sample 1368591 | NCBI WGS metagenome assembly LXOW01 (sample SAMN04884650, study PRJNA319009) | bovine gut metagenome | isolation source: Cow rumen | host: Bos taurus | place: Italy: Legnaro (PD) | collected 2014-07-09
ATATTAGGAACTGCAGGTTCACCTAAAGTTATTTCATTCCACCAACTTGGTGGTGCAACAAACTTTCCAGTAAGGGCTGATTTCAATGGTTCTATGTATAGAAATGATGAACATGGTGGTGGTCATACAAATCCTGATGTATATCTAACACAGTTCTCTATGTTTACTGTTGGAACTAGAAACATAGGTCAACTTGGTTTGAAGGCTATTATTCCACAACACTTGGAAGGTAACTTCTATAATTCACCAACTTATTTACAAGTGTGTGCATTTACTTCATCAGTTGATGAAAAAGAAAGATTATGGTATTCTGATAATGTTGGTGTTCCTGCTGGTATAGTATTCGTTGGTGGTTATACTTGGAGAATTACTAGTGTAAGTAATATGTATGAAATTCAAAGTGGTTTACAATTACCTCAATCATACTTTGAAATACCAGTAAATTACCATATTTCAAAATTCTAATTTTATATGAGTGTTTGAAATATAACACTCATTTATGGGACCGCATGTTCCAAGGTAGGCGATTGACTTTTGCGAAGTTGATGGATGCGTTCGATTCGCATCGGCTCCACTACTAATTTTATATGAGAACAATGGAACAGGGCTATTGTTCAAATCATTTTTCAAATACCCTGGTCAATAGGAAACATCTATTATGATGAATACAGATAAGGTCAATGCAGTATATGAAAAGTATGCTGGCAAATCTGATACCAACACTGACAAAGTTGAAACCGAGGCTAAAGTTGAAACTAAAGCAGAAGAGGTAAAAGAAGAAACCGTTGCAACTGGGACAAATCAGGTTTCTGACACAAATACAGAAAAAGATAATAACGAAAAAACCCCAGATACAACTAAGGTAGAAACAACCCAGCCAGTTGAAAAAGAAACCAAAGTTGATAAGAAGCCACATTACACTCGTCAAGAACAAATTGACTATGCTTTTCAAAAGAAACAGGCAAAAATCAAACGTCTTGAACAGCGTAATAAAGAACTTGAAGAAGAAATCAAGAAGTATAAAGGCTTGAAGCTAGAAGATTTCAAAGGTAATACACAGGAATATCTTGACTACGCAGTAGATTATAAAGATAAGCAACGTGAATTAGCAAGAAATCAGGAAGAAATCAAATCTGAACAATTAGCAGAATATGATGAATTGAATAATAGGCGTATTGCTGAATGTTTTCCTGACGAAAAAGAACAGAAAATTTTCAAGGCTATTATTCAGCAAAATGGTCAGTCATTCTTGCAAAAGTTAGATACTTATGACCCTGAAGGTGCTATTCTAAGTTACTTAGATGATTGTGATATTTCTCCTTTGGTTACAAGAATTCTTATTAGTTCACCTGAATATCTAAATGAAGTTCTTTCTAAACGTTCACCATTTGGCAAATATAATGCTATGGATAAGTTGGCTCAGAGAGTTCAGTATGCTCGTGAAGAAATGAAGAAACGTGCTGAAGTTGCTGCTAATAATACTATTCCACAAGAAACAGAAGTAAAAGCAAAACCTAGTATTCCAGTAGTTGGTTCAGTCACAAAATCAGAAGATACTAAAGATTCTAAACCTGTATTTGACCCTAATCAAATACTTCATAAATTGAAAACAAAAAACAAATATCATAAATAGTGGTCTATTGACCAAGGAGAATAATAATTATGCCAAATTCTTTTATTACTAACAAACTTGCAACATTGGTTGCTATTCGTGCTGCAGAAGCAGGTGCTTTCTTGACAGTTGGTTCTAAAAAGTATTTCAAGAACCAGATTGCTGACAAGAATAATGGTCAGGAATATAAGTTCTACGTTCGTGACACTGGTGATGCTGTAAACCGTCTTGCTTATCAGGATGGTGACAAGATTGCTATTGCTGAACGTGCAGTTACTCTTACACTTGACCCATGGCACGTTTTGATTTCTACTAACGCAATTGAAAAGGTCACAGACGTTGAAGATTGGGANNGCTTATCCAGGGTGTAGTTCGTAAGGCTATTGAAAATGACCTTGGTAAGGTTGGAACTGCATTCATTGGTTCTGGTTTCACTCCACTTTCTCAGGCATCTGGTCACTTGTCTAGTGTTGTTACTGAAGACCTTTATGGTTTCGTTGACCCTAACGTTGAAGCAATTTTGACTTCTAATGGTCAGCAATTCGTTCCAGTTGATGCTCCTGATATGTATTCTAAGGGCTTACTTGGTCGTTTCCACGGTGCAGAATATCGTGCACAGCGTTGGATGCCAGTTGTAAACGTTTCTGAAGCAACTTCTAATGCTATCAAGGCTGGTAAGGTTTCTGCTATGGCAGTAAACGGTGAAGATGACAAGATTTGGAATATGACACTTTCTGGATTGACTTCTGGTCAGGTTATTCCTAAGGCACTTCCTGTATTCATTGAAGGTGTAAAGGCTTGTGATACTGTTGGTGACCCAACCTCTATGGACCAGGCATTCATCGTTCTTGAAGCAGTTACTGCTACTGGTGCAACCGCAGTTGTAAAGGTTCGTGCTAAGGATATTACTAAGGGTGGAACTCGTGAAATTGCTAAGGAAGACGGAACTTCTTTCGCTGCTGTTTCCGCTGTAACAGGTAACACTGATACTGCTGCTGCAGGTAAGTATTTCACTGGTATTATCCGTGCTGATGGTGCTTATGAATTTGAAACACTTGACAAGCTTGATGCTGCAGGTGCTGAATATGAAAAGACACCTGATGTTGAAGGTCTTATCGTTCACCAGAACAGATTGGTTGACTTACGTAATATGACTGATGACACTCGTTGGGATATCGTTACCCTTGCTGGTTGCGTTGAACCTCGTGCTCAGGTAATGTTCTACGTCAAGTAATCTAAACATAAACCTATAATAATAACCCTTATAGAACAAACTCTATAAGGGTTTTATTTTGTAATAAATATATTATGAGTAAAAATTCTGATATAAAAGATAAAGTTCGTAAAACTAAAGAATGGAAAGAGTTTAGACAAAAACTTATAAAGAAACAAAAGACTTCATTCATTAGTGAAAAGAAACTACTAAAAGGTGCTAATTGTCATCACTTAGATTTAGATGTAAATCACTATGATATATTTGATGAAGAACACCAAGTAATGTTGAATAGAAAAGACCACGAAGTATTACACTACATATATGGAGATGAAAAATCATGGCAAAAACAAGATTGGAAAAGAAAGTTAGAGAGGTTGAAACTTCTGTGCGAGATGATGGACAAATTCCAAAGACCACAACAGAACAANNAGTGTAGAAATTCTAAAACGAAAGCATCCTACTTCTACTGACATATTTGGTAACACATAATGTATTTTACATTAGAACATGACTACAATTTCAAAGAATTAGGTAGATTGTATGTAGAAGACAAGATAATTGCTTATACACTTGACCCTCGTAAACTTTCTGATGGTTTATATACAGTCAATATGACATATAGTCCAAAATTTGCTACCTATCTACCTCATATATTCAATGATAAAATTCCTTTATCAAGAGGTTTTAGAATACATGCAGGTAATACACTAAAAGACTCAGATGGCTGTATTCTTGTTGGTAATAATATACAAATAGACTTATCTAATAAAATAACGTTACTAAACAGTAAAGCTACATTATCTAAAATACTTTCTTTGATAGATAAATCTGATAATAAACTAATGATAAACTAATGATAGTATAATAAAAAATCCAGTGACTCACATAGCCAACTGGATTTTTCTTTTAGGAGGATAAACAAAATGAACAGTAAATTATATTCTTTGTTACATATTATTTATATAAAGTATTTTCTAATCATTTCAGTAGTCTTTTCTAATTCTTTTCTGCATGCACGTTTTGTTTCTTGTCTAATCTTAGGATTGTTTCTAAAGTTCTTATAACTACTATATAGATTTACATGACGAAGTTCTAACAATAATAATATAGTATTCTTATCTTTTGTATTATTTATTTTAGCCATATACTGGATCCAAGCAACAGAGTCTTGTGGATATTCAGCTGGTATGTAGTTATGGTTCCACTGTAAATAACCTTTATCATTGACTGGATATTTGTATTGGCGGGCTAATTCAAAGTTTCTAAACTTATTTTGACTGTCAACTAATGTATATTCAATTCTATTCTGATACAAAACTGGTTCAATATCGTCATTCAAAGCAAACATTTTTTCTAATACTTCATATAATCTCAAAAATCTGCTATCTTTATAACCATGAGTGTCTTTGAACTCTTGCCAACCTTGTTTATCATCAAAATAACTATTGAACAAGTCATGAACTTTCTTATGGATATTATAATTCAAAGCTACAAATGGATTATCTAACTTTGTATATTCTGTATTTTTCATAATGATGTGATGGCAGTTCCAATCATCTTGTAAAGGTTCATTTGTAATATAATCTAAACCTTTTTGATTGTTGAAAATCTTTAGTCTATGGTCTTGCCATACAGTTGAAGTTCTAAACTGTTTCTTTTCTTTTTCAGTCATAGAAAAATCATGTCTGTTGGTCTTGATAAGCAAATCAAATGTATTCATATATCTAATCCTCTCTAAAATGAATGTTTTTATCCTCTACATTATTATTTATATAACGAACAACTTCATTTTTTTTGCAAAACTATTATTGTTTGTTACATTATTATTTATATAAGTTGCAGTGTCATTTTTTGACCCTTTTACTATTGTCAATGTAAACATTGACTTTTATTTGTTCGTTGACACTCACAAATAAAACCTTATATTTTGTTACACTATTTTTTCAAATAATATATTGTATTCTATTCTATATTATATCAAATGAAAAATAAAGGTAACAACTAAAAATCTATATAATAATAACCTATAGACAACCCTAGAAATACCTCTAGATTGTTCACAGAGACGTTCTGAGACGTTTTTATACGTTGGTAATATAAACTATTAGCTAAGGCTAAAACGACCCTAGAACGTTATTTCTGGTCAAATAAACATATATTATAAAAAAATGGAACAAAAAGTTCCACTTTATACAGAATATTCAAATGTAATAAAAAAATAACATAAAAATAACAAAAAAGTAATAAAAAATATAAATCTTTTTATATAAATATATAGACAAACAAAGAAAATTTTATTATATTTACTANNATGACAAAAAATGACATCACTAATGTTATAAATATAATGTAAAACAAAACAAATTCTATTATTACCTTCTCCTTGGCCAAGGTTCTAGGTAATACTAGAGAAGGAGAAGGTAATAATTCTATGCAAATACAATATATTTCTACAACACATACTTCTAAAGATTTAGCCAAAAAGCACAAAAAAGAAGTAAATACATTTCACAACATTTATTACAAAGATGCTACTTTTGAAGAAATTGCTTCATTATTAGAAGCAGGCTGCACAATTGCAAGAGTAGGTAATACTACTGAATTTGTAGCAATAGACATTGACAGAACTTCAATCAATATCAATACAGTCTATGAACACTACAAAAACAATCCTGATTATGCAGTTTCTTATTCAGCTTCTAACAATCCTTTGAAGTGGCATCTATTAGTCAATCTTCATAAAACTATTACTAGAGAAGATTATAGAAATGAACTTCAAAAAGTTTTTGAAGAAGTTTGCAAAGAACTAAAAACAAGATTTGACTTCATTGAGTTAGATACAAATGCTGATAAGTTTGACCAATGTTTCTTTGGTCAATCAGTAGAAAATGAAATTGAAGTAGTTCTTCCAGGTTCCACTAGATTATACAAATGGTGTAAACAAAATGAAACACCTATGATTTACAAATCTGAAAAGACTATCAAAATTCATCCTAGTCTAAATTCTGCTGACTATTGCAAAAAACACAATCTTCTAACAATTCAAGAAAATAAAAGATTTGACATTTATCTACCTTCTATGACTAAAGGTAAACTAAAACTTATTGCAGAAGGTCACAGATATAATTGGTGCAAAATCATAGGTGCAAAACTTCTAATGAGAATTTTCTACCTAAATGAAAATTTTGAAGAGAACTGGAATAAGTGGGATTACCTAGATACTTTTGAATGGGTAGTCANNATAGTCAAATAATTCAAAATTATCAGTTTGATAATAACACTATAGTTTTCACTGATAAAGAAGAACTTCAAAACATTTGCAAAGAATATACCATTGATTACTACAAATTCCTAAAATATACAAAATCTTTAGGTTACAATGTAGCATTTGAAGTAGAAACCAATAGAACAAATAAAGGTAAATGTTTAGAAGGTTTTACAGTAGAAAACAATACAGTTCAAATACCTAAAGCATTAGTTACATGTTCTATTAGAAAATATTGTTCTATCAACAAAATCAAAATTGTTAGAATATAATTATATTTGTTACACTTTATTTTCATATAATATATTCTATTCTATTCTATATTATATCAAATGAAAAATAAGTGTAACAACTAACACAGAATATAAAAATACCCTATGGAAGCAGCATATCTGACAATCCATAGGGTTTTGTGATATAATTGAGTATTATACTAGACGAGTTATATTATTTATTACTTTCTAAATAAGCATCAAGTTCTTCTATGACATCTTCCTGGTTTATATCAATAGAAGTATATTGTTTAGAAACATCAGAATAGTAAAGGACTATATTGAAACCTTCATCAGTAGAATAACCTATTAGTTTTTTATCTGTCATTTTATTACCTCGTGTTTTAGTGATACAACAATGATAATAAAAAATTCAGAAGTGTAAACTACGTGTGTTTTACTCTATCTTTTAGTTCAGCAAACTTAGCATTATTCCATCTATTTGTGTCACCTACTAAGTAACCAGTTATTCTACGTAATCTTTCAAACTTTACCCCAGAACCATATCCAGATTGTTCAGGATTGCATTCTGGGGTCATTTTATGCTCTTCTAATAGGTTTATATGGTCTTCATCAAAAGTGTCTCCAGACGTCATTTCTGAGCAATCTGTGATACCGCATCTTTCTAACATTTCATTATACATTTTATCAACAATTTTATCTGTATTCATATCATTATACCTCTTGGTAAATAGAAATTAGACAACTAATTTTTATTAGATATATTATCTATTTCTTTATAAAGTATTTACAATTATGGCAGATAAAAATTATATGGAACTAGCAGGTGAAACTTTTGAGCCTTATGACCCAAATAAACCATTATTTACTTGGAAACCTGACTGGTCAAGAACAAAAGAATATCTAAAATCTATTATTCCTGGTGCAAACGCTGTAGATTTTTATGCAAACAATCCAGATGCACCTATTAGTGAAACACTTAGTCTTTTAGCTGAAGATTTACTTGATACAGATAGATAATATATTTTTACCTCTAATTGTAATAGACTGTGTATGAAAATATACAGTCTTTTATTTTGTTACCTTTATTTTTCATTTGATATAATATAGTAATAGATACAATATATTATATGAAAAATAAGTGTAACAAAGTATTATAAATATAATGTAACACAATGGTATTAGAGGTATAAAAATGACAAGATATGATATAATCAATGAATTTGTAGACAAAAGAAACTATAATTCTTTCCTAGAAATTGGAACTTATATGGGTGATACATTTAGTAAAGTGAATTGTAATATAANNATGACTAGTGATGAATACTTTGACAAATATAATGATAAATTTGATATTATCTTTATAGACGGTTTACACGAACATAACCAAGTTTATAGAGATATACAGAATAGTCTAAATCATTTGAATGAAAATGGAACTATTGTAATGCACGACTGTATGCCAAAGAATGAAAAAATGCAGTTATGGGACAATAAATCTCATCAGAATGAAGAATGGACAGGTGATACTTGGAAAGCATATTATAAAGCACTAAATGAAGTAGATTATAATGTTTATGTAGTTGATACTGATTATGGTTGTGGTGTTATAGATACTTCAGTAAGTAAAAAGAAACCAGAAAATTATGTTGATATGGAAAAACTACAATATAATGACTATCTTTCTTATATAAATAATAATGAATATAACATTAGACAATTAGAGGTATAAAATGACAGAAGTTCAAATTGATATTTTAGAAATCAAACAAACACTGAATGAAATGAAAAAGAACATTGCAAAGATTGAAAATAATCTTCGTGATAGTTATTTTGATGATAAGATTTTAGAAATGCAATACGGTGAAAATAATAATTATCATCAAAGACAACTTATTGACGATGCAATGAATGATTTTCTGAAAATGAAAAATCAGTGTAAAAATAATCATATTATTCAAGAATATTGTGATGCAGCATTAGCTGACTTACATGAACAATACATTGAATTATCTTTAGAGGACGATGATGACAAGTAAGAGAATTATGTTTATTCCTGGTGATGTTGGAGGTTGCGGTTATTATCGTAATCTTCAAATTGCTCACTTTGCTATTTTGACTAATAATCAGATTATAAGACCTATGTATTCAGGTGTTCAAACACTTCAAAATGCTAATCAAGATATTACATTTACACAAAGAGTTGCATCTGAAAAAGGTTTTCAAACTATCAAGAAGTTCAAAAATGATTGTGGTTGTAAGTTAGTTATTGACTATGATGACCTAGTTTGGTCAAAAGATAAACTTCATAACNNTATGGATAATTATAAGTCAATGGAAAAACATTTGTCAGAAGTAGCAGATTTAGTAACAGTTACAAATGATGAACTAAAGAAAGAAGTTGCACAGTTTATTGACGAAAGTAAGATTATTGTAGTTCCTAATATGTTGTCTATGAATGATTGGTTATTTGATAGAACTACAATGATACCAAATGCAGATGTATTCTTCTATGCAGGTAGTTTATCACATTATAACAATAAACATAAGCAGCATGGTGACTTTTCTATTCCATTTGCTAATTACTTGTCAAAACATAATTCTATCTTTATGGGTGATGAAGCACCTTGGTTTATGAATACAGTCTATGAATATTCATGGGTAGACTTAGCCAAATATGCTAAAGCACTTTATCAGAATAGTAGATATGCTAAGTTCACTATTGCACCTTTATCAAACAATGTATTCAATCGTAGTAAATCTGATTTGAAATACTTAGAGAGTTGTGCTATCGGTAGAGTATGTTTAGTTAGTGATTTTGAAGGTAGCCCTTATGCAAATGCTCATCCTTTACAGAAAATACCAGAAAACGCTTCTATAAAAGATATAGAACAAATAGTCAAAACTGCTAAAGAAAACTATGCTGAAATACTGAATTATCAGTATGAATACTTGAATAGCCGTTGGTTAGATACTAATTTTTATCTATACGAAAACATTTTCAGTTCAATCTAATTTTTATTGGAGAAATATATGCAGACATTTATTATCTGGACAACAAAGAAAAACAGTTATATGGCACCTATTGAAAAAGCTAAGTTGCCTAAATCATTTGAACATTCATTTGAAATTGAATGTGATGTGCCTATTTGTGACAAAAAGGTAAAATTACCAAAGAAGATTGAAAAGATTGAACATATTTCAGGACTTATTCAGAATTTGCAGAGAATTATGAATGAGGAAGAATTAGCACCGTTTGAGGTATCTGACGAGACAGTAGCAGACGGCTAAGGTGGTAGACCACTGAAGTTTGTAGGCATCTTCGGTAAAAACCTTCTGTAACGTTTACAATAAAACGGAGGTATAGTTATGAAACTGTATGATTATGTAAAAGATTTATTCAAAGATGGACCTGAACTTTGGCAAGATGAAAAATACATTACCAATAGTAAAGGTATTCAAATCAAAAGAGATACTAAAAGNNTTTCTTCATCTAATGCGGAAGAATGGTATAGAATTTGCAGACTAAACTGTGTTCCTGGAACTATCATAGAAGATTATAATGATAGTTGGGTAGAACTGTTCAATGACAATATTGCTTTAGTCAGAAATGAACTAACAAAAATGTTATTGAGAGAACGTGGTAATAAATCAGCTAAAACATTATTTGATATACTTGAAAGACGTGATAAACTTCATTGGGGTAAAGAAGATAGTAAAGTAGCTGAAATCAAGAAAGCAGATGGAGAAACTATAACATTTAGGTTTGAAAATGTCTAAAAGACCCGTATTTACAAGAACAGTTGATGCAAATGGTAAAATCTTTATAGATTGTCATTTACTAAAACATCAAAGCAGTGCACGAAATTCAACAAAACAAATATCTGGTATTGTTGGAGGTCGTGGTTGTGGTAAGTCTATATTCTTATCTGTTATGGCAATAGAAGAACTTATCCAAGGTGGTAAGATTATTCTATTTGCACAAGATTTCAGAGCATTGATGCTTACTATGTTCAAGGAAATACAAGAACGTTTTAGAGAATGTAAGTTAGAACCTATTGTAAATAATGGTTTACACTCTATCAAATTTGGTAAAGGTGAACTTTATGGTTTCTCTTATGAAAACATTGAGTCTGTTCGTGGTTTGTCAGAATGTTCTATGCTTATTCTTGATGAATTTGCTATTGCACCTATAAACATATTAGAAACAGTTGCACCTTGTCTTCGTGGTTCTGCTAGACGTAAAAGAATTATATTTGGAACTACACCTCGTAAAGGTTCTATTTGGAATAAATGGTTTAGAAATACAGAAGTAGATAAAGATATTTTCACTGCTACAATGTATGATAATACTGAATTAGGTGAAGAAGACTATAAACTACAAGAAAATGCTATCAAAGATGATGCAGCATTCCAGCAAGAAATTCTAGGAACCATATTAGATGATGATGTAGAATTTGGTATTATTAGACAATCAGAATATCCATTGAAAAGAAAAGAAAATTATGGTATTAGAAAGATGGGTATTGACTGTGCTGGTTCAGGTGGTGACTATAATGTGTTTGTGGTTAGTGATGATAATGGCATTCTTGAAACTGTTAGAGAACAAATAGCTGATACATATCAGTTATATAATACTGCTAATGAATTAGCCAAAAAATGGGATGTAAAAAGAATAAATATTGACTGCACAGGTGGTTTTGGTAATGGTCTATGTGATATGCTAAAACATAATGTCAATAATATAGCAGTAAATGCCATAAATTTTGCTCAAAAAGCAAATAATGATACAGTTTATCTAAATGCCCGTGCTGAAATGTATTTCAACTTAGCAGACAAGATTAGAGAAGGTTTCTATATAGATGATGATAAGATTAGAGAAGAACTACAATATACTACTTATCAAATAAATGGTTCAGGTAAAACTTTGTTATGCCCTAAATCTAATATAAAAGAACTAATAGGACGTTCACCTGATACTTCTGATGCTTTAGCATTATCATTATATGATACAGGTAATATACTAAGTAGTCTAACACCTAATCAAAGTTTAGATATTGCTATGAGGTTCGTAGATATTTGATATAAATATAATGTATAACTTGTTACACTTATTTTTCATTTGATATAATATAGTAATAGATACAATATATTATATGAAAAAGAAAGGTAACAAATAAGGAGAATATGATATGCATTATAAAGAATATATAGAAGAAATCACAAATAAAGGTTATAAACTAAATGGTAATATCTTTAGGGATAAGAAACACATGCCTAAGTGTTATAATCCTGTATTACAGAAACTATTAGAACGTATACAAGACAATACAGAACCTTTGACAGAAAGAGAATATAACTTATATGGTTATCTAGTTATGTCATTAGTTCAAATTGTTCTAAACAATATAAAGTTCAAATATCAAGACCCTGATATTAGAGAAGAATGTAGAACTGAAATGTATTGTGGTATATTAGAAGCTGGACCTAAGTATTTTGATAGAACAAAAGGTTCAACTGCATACAGTTATCTATTTAGAGTAGCTTATACACAAGGAATTCATGTTCTAGAAGCTAAAAATCAGAGAACTGATATAGAAAATACACTTAGAGAAGCTTATGATGAGTATTTAGCAATAGAAAATGCTGGTAAAAAGCTTTGCACTACAGAAGTTGATAGTTACTAAAACTAATTTTTATAGAGGAATTCATAATGACCAAAGTAAGAGATATTATAAAAGAAAGTGCTGCACGTGCTAATATATGCCCTAGAAAGAGAGAATTGCCAGAAGACCAGTTTGTTTCTGCTCTTCAGTTATTCAACGGTGTTTTAGAAGAATTTTCTTCAAAGGACTATATTGAAGCATATAAGAATGAAGTTGATTTCTCACCTACAACTGAAGGTGTTTATGTTGGTGAAGGCGAAGATGCTGATGTAACAGCTAATGGTATTCAACTTCCAAAGAAAATGTATTATAAGTATAATGGTTCTATTGACTGGACACCTATGGAGTTTATTGCTTATGATAACTTCTATAGTGCTACTTATTCTGATTTTATTGTTTCTTGGCAACCAGTTGGACCTAATCTTTATAAAGTATATTTCAAACCTAGATTTTTACAGAATAATCCACAATGTAAACTAATCTATAATGTAGAAATGAAATATAATGATGATGACGTTGTAAATTTGCCAACACCTTATATTGAACTTATTACTCGTGCATTAGCTTATAAATTGTCAGTTCGTTATCCTCGTGTTGATACTACAAAGCAGAATAGTCTAAAAGCTGAACAAGATGAATTAGAAGCTTCATTGAAAGCAACTAATGCAACAATGCGTATTATTACTAGAGGTAGTTCTCTTCCAGGTGGTTCAATGCAGTCTTATTTGAGAAGTGGTGGATTTATTGCTGATACTTATTTCTAATCGGAGTGTATAATGGCTAAAACAAGAGTTATAACAAACATTGTAGGTTCTACAGCTAAATCTGATTTAGCCAAGCTTGGTCAGAGTTATACACTGAATATGTTTGAAGAAACTACAAATTCTAATGAAAACTATGTTTCTAAAGTTTTGCGACCAATCAAAGGTTACAAAACTGTTTGTAGTATTTCAGGTGTATGTAGAGGTATTTTTACTTGTTCTAATGGTTATAATAATTCACCAATTACATATTGTGTATNNGTATATGATACAAATGCCAAGTAAAACACCTTATAAGATTGCTGATTTAGCACCTGGTTCTACACCTGTTCATTTTGCTGAAACTGCTGCTGGAACATTTGATAGACGAAATTTGACTGTAAAAGATATGCCATCACACTTAGTTATTGTAGATGGTGAATTCTGTTATGCAGTAAATACACAACTTAGACCAGCAAATCAGCGTGAAGATTTTTCTGTTATTCAATTACCATATACAGACTATGAAAGAGGTATTACTATCAAGCCTTCACATGTAGCTTATCTATATGGTTATATTGTAGTAAATGACAAAAACAGTGATAACTTTTATGTAACATATCAGTTCCCTTTTCAAAGAACTAATAACAATAATGAAGTAGATAAAAACATTTTCCAAGTTGGTTCTGAAGAATGGGGTAATAATGGTCAGTCATTACAAGCATACTGGGCACCTGATAATACTACTGCACTAATTGCTAATGGTTCAAGACTTTATACATTTGGTGATAGAAGTTATCAAATGTTCCAATATACTTCTGATGTAAACATTCCTTTCAATTCACCTGATACAGCTGCATATCCTATTGGTCTAAAAGCAGTCAATTCATTGTGTCAACTTGGTTCAACTGTTGTTTGGCTTGGTTCGTCTGATATTGGTAATAATGGTATTTACGTATTACAAGGTGGAACTAATGCAGCTAGAGTTTCTACACCTGAAATTGAAAGAGAGATTTCTAAATTTGAAACAGTAAAAGACGCTACTGCACAAATTTGGCAAGATAACCAGCATGTATTCTATTGTATTTCATTCCCAAGTGCTAATGTAACTTATTGTTATGATTTGACAGAACAATCTTGGTCAAACCGTTGTTCACTAAACCATAAAAATGAAAAAGTTGTTTGGAGATATAACTTTGCTACAATGAATGCTGATGGTATTATTTGGCAATCTTATGATGGTGGTATTGCTGAACAAACTGAAGAAAAGTGGAATGAACACGATGATAATTCTATACTTAGACTTCGTAGAGGTGGAATTATTCAATCTACTTCAACTGCATTCTATATTGATAGTATAGAAGTTATGACTAATAATGGTCAATATGCAGATTTTAGAGATATTCCAGCAGAAATGATGATGAGATTTTCTACTGATGGTTCTACTTGGTCTGATAACGAAGTTGTTAGTTTAGGTTATGTCGGTGATTATGACTATGATTGTGTATTCTATGATTTTGGAATGGCTAGACAGTTCACGTTAGAATTATCTTGTTCTGATAATATACCATTTGCTTTATATGGAATAAAAATTCAAGCTCAAGAATGTGCTTGGTAGGAGTAAATAATGGAAATTACTACATTGAATAGCACACATGAAGAACTAGCTGAAGCTGTTAGAGGCGTCTGGGGTAAAGATGTAACTAAAGATGCAACAATAGTATATGCNNATAAACAAGAATGTAAAATGTAAACATAAACAATGGATTGAAATCGGCGACCATTGCTGGATGACTGTTGTTGAATAGGAGAATAATAATATGGCAGTTGGAGAAATTGTAGGTGGATTTGTAAATGGTGCAGTCAATTTTATAAATGCACAAGAACAAAGAGACTTAGAACGTAGAATGCAAGCACAGAAACAGCGTGCTGTTCAGAATGCTTTAGCACAATCTAATACTGAATATCAGCGTATGATGGATTATCTAAATAACTATAATGATAATCGTATTAGTTTAGCTGATGATAACATGGTTCAGCAATATAAAGACTTGATTAGTAACTATCAGCCTGAAGTATATGACTTTGACAAGTTTAGTTATGACAAGTCAGTTGATGATTTCATGAACCCTATGGCAGATAAGATTGCTAACTTGGCTGGTTTAGAAACACAAGCAAGTCAAGCTGGTCAAGGTGCTGCTGGTGGAACTGGTGCTATGGCAGGTATGGGTTATTCACGTTGGAAAGCTGCTGAAGATTTATATAAAGATGCACAAAATCAGATGCTTGCTGACCGTTCACAAGCTTATAGAGAATATGGTGATTATATTACTAATATGCAGAATAAGTTGAATACAATTAGTCAGGGCCAGTTGAATAAAGCAAGCTTACTTGGTGGTGCTATTACTAATGAACAGCAACAGCAATCTGACTATATGGCTGACTTACTTGGTATTATGGGTGATAAAGCATCAACTAATGTAAATGCTACTATTGGAGCATTCTAGTTTATAATGAGGTAATAAAATGGCAAGAGTTTATAGTAGTAGAATAATGCTTGACCCTTCTGTATTACAGAATATGAATAACGTAAATCAGCAACGTTATCAGAATGAAGTTGCACGTAGACAGTCTGTATTATCACCTATGCGTGATTTGATAAACAGTGCTGGTAAAACATTTGATGACTCTATAGCACAATATAATAGAGAACAAGAAGTTTCTAAATGGGACCTTGGCACCGATCCGGTTGCTAATGCTGCTAGAGAAGAATATATTAGAACTGGTAGTTCACAACCACTTATGAGCTATCAGATGCAGAAACTTGCTGCAGAAGCAAAGAAACGTGCTGATGAAAAAGCAGAAGCAGAAAAGAAATATCAAAAAGAACTTCATGATGCTGTTACACTTCGTGAAGATAGAAATAAATATGGTCAGTTACAAGCTAATATGTTCAAAGCTATGGATGAAGGTAACATGGCTGATGCACAGACATATAAAAATCAAATGGAAGGATTAGAACAGCATTATGCTAAATACTATCCTGATTATAAGAACCCATTTGGTGATACTGCGGAAACTATGTGGAATGCACGTGCTGAACAAAAGAGAATAGCTGATGAAAAACGTGCACAAGAAGAAGCTGATAAGCAAGAACTTGAGCTTGGTGAAAAGAATTTGAAAGCAATTCAAGATATAAACGAACAAGAACGTTTATATAAAGTTGAACAATTCTTATCNNCTGCAGAAAAGGCTGCAATGTTGAAGAAGGTTAGAGAAACAGATTCAGGTGAAACTGCTAAAAAGAAAGCTAAACAAGGTGCAGTAGCAAATAAAGCTGGTGAAGCAACTGGTGAAGCAATTGATGAAGCAAAAAATAAAGCAACAGCTACACAATATAACGGTAAGAAACTAAATTCTTTGGAATGGAATAAAATTCCTGAAGAAGTAAAGAAATTCTTGAACCGTGATGCTGCTGGTAATGTTTCTATGAAGGAGTAAAATATGGCTGAATTGTTATCTGAAAAGTTTAGAGAAGCGATTGAAAAATCTGATTATACTGATAATAGATTAGCAGATTTATATGATGTAGTCAAAGGTATGTCAGATGAAGACTTCAAAGAATATATGTATGCTAATAGGGGATATTTTCAAAAGAATATGCCAGCTGCAATAGAAGATATTGAAGGTTTTCAGTCATATGTTTCTGATATGCCTAATTATGGTGTAAAGAATAAAATTGATTATGAAAAAATTACTGGAAATCCAAATGCTTTAGATAGCTTTTATGATTATAACATGAAAGACTTTGATTACTTTGGTTCTAAAGCTGGTATGACTGGTAAAGAATTCATGAAAAGAATGGCTGAAGATAAGATAGCTTCTGATAGACATAAAATTGCTTATGGTGAAGATGAAGGTGGATGGTTTGATAATCCAAAATCATTTGTAAAAAATCTTGGTGGTGCTACTATGCAGTTATTTGCTCCAAGAGTTCAAGAAGCTATTGCGCGTGGTGAAGAACCGACTGCAAAAGATTATTTACTTGACCAAGCAAGCAATATAGCTGAAACGTTACCTGTAGGTAAAATTGGTAAAACTAGAAAATTGTTACAAATGGGTTCAAATTTTGTTGTTCCTGCAGCTGAAGAAGTTGCTGACTATGTAGCTTATGATGAAGAAAATCCTCGCGGTAATCTGTCAATGGCTGATATAGCAAAAGGCGGTTCAATCAACTATGCAACACCGCGTCTTTTGAACAGATTTGGAATTGTTGACTTAGATAAAATTGGTAAAAATGTTAGTATGTCAAACGTTGTTGGTGAAACGCCAATTGGCCCAGCAGGTTCTATTTCTGATATATTTACTAATAAACTTGGTTCATCTGTTTATGCTAATAGACGTGCACCAGGAGTAATCGGTGTAGTTGCTTCTCCTCTTATAAACTATGAAGAAGAAAAAGCAAACGAAAAAATTCGTAATAAAAATAAAGAAAAATCAGAAAAGAAATATAAAGGAAAACTAACTCGTATACTATTAGAACTTCCTGAAGAAACTATTAGACAATGGGAAGCTGGTTTTGCACCAAAAGCTATAGAAGGTGACCCTTTATACGAAGCATATAAACAATATATGGAGAACAAGTAATATGGTTTTAGGTTATCTTATTTCACCGGTAGTTCAGATTGTAGACAGTCATGGTAAACCTATTGTAGGTGCTAAAATCTATGTCTACAAAGCTGGAACTACTAATACTGTAAATACATATCGTGATTTTGCTAATCACTATAATTCTACACCTGTATTGACTAATACACTTGGTAACTGCACTATCATTGCACCGGATGATATGATTTATGATATTGTTGTAAAAGACAATAGAAATAATCTGTTGATGTCAAAAGATAATCTAACAGTTTCTTCAGGTATAAATCCAGACATAAATCTTCGTTTTAGAGAAGGTTATGGTATTATCATTCGTAAAAATGGTAATACTGTTACTATTGCAATTGATACTGATGTTGTTGCTACTAAAGATGATTTAGCTACAAAACAAGACAAATTGACAGCAGGTGATAACATTGATATTACAAATAACAATATAATCAATGTAGTCAATAGAAAAACACTTTATACACAGTGGCCTTTGAAAGTTGACCGTGGTTCTAGTATGGTCAAACTATATCTTGACCAAGATTTCGTAGGTAATACTACTGAAATTTTGCCTGGTGCAGATTTGACTGCTAGTTATGATGAATTTGGTCATAAAATTATTGGTGTAGATACTAATTCAAGTGCTACTGGTAATTATAACTTTTATGCTGGTTATAATAATGAAATAAGTGGTAATTATTCTACAGTTTTCGGTAGAGGAAACACTGTTTCTGGTGATAGTAATACTGTTATTGGTGACTATGCTACATTAGGTGATTATTATTTTGCTGTTGGAAATGGTGTAGATACTGATAATAGAAGTAATGCACTTGAAGTAAGAAAAAATGGTGATATTTATTATAAGTATGATAATAATATGACACGATTAGCACCATATACAGGTGGAACTGGTATTCATACAAATAATAATCAAATCATTCTAAATAATAAAGTAAATTATAGAACTGAAATATCAAAAGAATATACTATAAACAGTGACAATGAATATGTAGTTTTACCTATGACAGATGAATTTGCTCCAGTAAAAGCTTGGTTGAATGCAAATTATACAAAAATGACTTGTCCATTGTTTTATACAANNTGGATTGATGCTAAAAGTATGACAAACACTGCAGGCGTATGTTTAGATTTGCGTAATATAGAAAATAATACAAAATGGACAGCTGGTCAAAAACTAACAGTAACTATTGGTTTTTATACTAGATACATAGCCTAACTATAATCTAATTTTTATAGAGGAATATAATGCCAACACAAAATACAAATTCATTATTGCAATCAACTGATGCAGATTTGCTTGACGCAGCAGAAGTCGTAGGTAAAATCTATGACGGTTCTGAGTATATCAATGTTGACAATGAAAGAGATAAAATCAGTCTAAAACCTAAAGCTCTTACTAAGGTTGTTGGCTCAGATACAGTTGATGTTGATGAAAGTCAAAATGCTCAAGGTAATACTGAATATACTATTCATGCAAAGAAGCTTTTACAAGGTAGTAGATATATTGAAGTAGATAATGAAAATGATACTGTTAGTCTAAAACCTGAAGGTATTAGTAAAGTTGAAAATTCAGATACTACTTATGTTACTACAAGAACTGACGAAAATGGTAACATTGCTTATAAGGTAAATGTAAATGATGATTTAGTTGCACCTACATATACAGGTGAAAATCCTGTTGTAGTAAATAATACAACTAAAAAGATTTCTGTAAATAAGCTTCCTATGGAAATCAAAGAACCTTTATATGCAACAGTTACACCTGAAAAGGTTTCTTTAGGCTGCAATACTGAGAATTATTATACTTATTCACATTATTATGATGGTTCAATTGCTACAATAAGTATTGAAACAGGTGATAGTGATAAACTTGTAGATATATGGAGTTATTCTGATTTATCAGCAGGTGACCTAATATCTGGAACACTTTTTGTTGAAGGATTTATGTATGCTAGACAAGGTCACCAGGTTTCAGATGACATATTGGAAGTAAGATTATTTTTTGAAGATGATGGTGATATTCAATATAATATCTATAAAGAACTAAAGAGAGTAGACGCATCTGATATAGATGCAGGAACTCTTATAATTCCATTTACATTGCATTATTCAGATACTTTAGCTTCATCACATGCATACGTTCGTTTGGAAATAAAATCATCATCTAATGTATTTTTATCAACTAATGGTAATGTTTATTTTGATGGTTATAAAAAACAAGCAATCGTTTAGAGGTTTACATGCCACAATTATTGAATGACAACAACATTGTATATGTAGGATTTGACGGATTAGTTCCTGTTGAAACAGCGGCTGACGAAAACCTAGTATATGCTATCAAAGATTCAAATGAAAAACTAATGTTTGGTATTGATGACCAAGGTTATGCTTATTTCAATAAAGAAGATGAACAGCCACAAATTATTCATGTATTTTCTGATACAGATACAATGAAAAATACTGCTTATCCATTTGATTTTGCATTAGTTCTAAATGATAATGCAGAAGATGGAGTAATGCAGCTTTATCAAATCTCTAATACAGCAACATCTGATAGTATTGCTTTGAATAATGATGCAAAATTTGCTGTTCCTATTTTCAAAACTTTAGTTCCTCATCTTTCTTATAAAAATGAAGATGATGTATATCTAATAAACGATAGTAATGGTAAAATTGTTTTAGCAATTGACGAACAAGGTGAAGTTCTTTTTGAACAAACACTTTCTGAAGATAATCATGTAGTAAAAACTTTTGATACATTAGATGATGCACGTTATTCTGCATATCTTTATCAGTATGTTATTGTTACTGCTGATGACTATACAAATGGTATTTACAAGGTAACAGATGAGTCTACAAACATATCTTTACCAAATGGTAAATACCTAAAAATGGTTATTGCTTTGAATTGTAACTTTAGTTATACAACAGAACAAAATGATAGCACTTACGCAATAAAAGATAAAAATGGTAAAATTGTATTTGCTATTGACAGTATTGGTAATAGAGTTGTTACTGAAGAATTCGGTGATGATAAGTATGTTGTAAGAATGTTTGATACTGTAGCAGACATGCGTAATTCATCATATCCATTTGATTATGCTATTACTGCTGGTTTCCATGAACCAAATGATGGCGGTGGTGCTATGTATAGAGTTACTACTGGTCTAACTGCTAATGGTATGGATATTCATCAAATCTATGGAACTAATCGTGTATGTCAGATTATCAAATCTACTACAATGTATGTTGACCAATTCGGTGCACAAAAGAATGTTGAAGGTCAAAACTTAGCACCTATTATGCAAAGAATGGTCTATATTGGTGTTATGGATTTACGTTTCCATACTGGTATATATTGGACTAGCACTGTTGTTATTCCAACTACACACAGTTTACATATTTCTGGTCACGATGCTTGGCCTGCTATTCCACCTAATACAACTGACCCAGCTAAAGCTACTTCTATTTACTTTCGTTCTACAAGAACTGATGAAGGTGCTTCTTGTTTCTCATTTGAATATAGACACGTTTGTATTGAAAATATGGCAATCGTAAACAGACCAAATCCTGGTGACCCTGGTCGTATTGGTTTATATTGTTATCAAACTGATGGCCTTCCACAAGTTGGTCACTATGGTTATATTTTCCGTAGATTGCTTATTCAGGGATTTGACCGTGGTATTCAGTTATTTGGTAAAGTAGTTTGGGACTGCACATTTGATGATGTTCGTGTTTCATCTTGTAACTATGGTCTTTGGTTTGGTGGTGAAGGTAATATGTTGTGTAGTTTCCGTATGTTCTATACTGACCACTGTAGAGATGTTGGTATTTATATTGGCTGCACTACACTTTGTGCTTCATTCTGGAACTGTAACTTTGGAACTTATGGTAAAGTTATTGAATGGTATAAAGTTCATGATGAAGATTTACCACGTGATACTGTTTCAGCTTCTTTCTATGATTGTAACTTTGAAACTGACCAAGCACAAGATGGTTTGGATGGTTTCTGTGTAAGAACAGCTGACTGGTATAGAGCAATTCTTACTTTCATTGGTTGTGAATTCTCATTTAGAAAAATGCCAGATATGCCAAATTCTAAAGCATTTTCTTTAGGACACCATACTTCTGTTGTTTTCCAAAACTGTAAAGCATTTGATGTTGACAATGAAATTGGTAGAGCAAACTTCTTTGCTGATAGACCTTGTTTACAAAAAACTGGTTCTATCATGTTTATTGGTCAAAACGAAAAAGTGCCAAGACCTAACTTCTCAAATGGTTTTGAAGGTTGTGTTCTTGATATTGGTGTTGATGGCCCAGGTATTCCAAAGTTTGATACATTGAGTAATGTAGAAAATATTGGTGTTCCAGTTGGTCAACAGTTCTATGTTATAGATGAGGATGCTTTGTATATAAAGAAACAAAATGGTGTTCAAAAAATAGGATAANNATATATGATTATTCAAAATCTTCCAAGTGAGTCAGTGTCAAATAACCTTATTGCAAATGATTTAGATACAATCATTTTCAAAATGACTGTTCCTGCAAACTGGAACCGTAGTTTTAGAATGAGTGCTAGATACCAAGGTTATAATAAATCANNTTCTACTACTGCAGTTTCTTCTTATCTTTTTACTACTACAGGTAATCGTAATATCAAGTTTTCAGAAGGAACTCACTATGTAAAAATCACAATGATGAGTGGTTTCAACGGTTTAGATGTTTCTAATATAGCTTTGCCTATGTATTTGGTATTCGGTAATCCAAAATACATGTATAGAACTTGTTCAAGTTTTATTGGTATTGGTAATATCATAAAGAATAACTTACCTTATGATGCTGTAAATTATTTGCTTTCTGATAAGTCTACTTCACCTGCATCTACTGGTGAATTGAGAATGTATAACTGTAAATGTAGTGATATGTCTAAAGTAATTGCAAAACTTTATAATACTTTCTCACCTGCTTACTTTATTGGTCAGTCAAGTGATATTGAAGGTAATATAGCTTGTTTTGAAAATAAAAATGCAGTTCGTTTCTATTGTGCTAATACAAAGATGACTGGTGATATTGCTAATCTTGGTCACATGATAAATCTTGCTGGTAGCACTACTGGTGACCCTGCTATGTATATTGAACATACTACTATTGGCGGTGCACTTGAAGATTTTGCAGATGGTTTGTTCAATAATGGTAGAACTTCTGGCACTATCATGATACAAGCTAAAAATACTAATGTAACTTATGAAGGTGAATTACTAACACAAAATGCTTCTATTACATTTACTGAAGAAGGCTGGACCGTTACATTATCATAATAGTAGGAGGTATTCACAATGAATGGAATTGGTGAAGTATATACTGAAAGAAGACAATATCCTCACTTCTCTGGTTTAGGTGTTTATGACCCTAATAAAGTGTTTTACACAGATGATGCAAATGGTAAAGTAAAAGTAGATGGTGTTTTATCTAAAATTGTCAGAACTGCAGAAGAAATGAAACCTAAAGATTATATCACTTTAGGTGGTAAAGATTATCACTTTGTAGAATGGAATGGTTTGCTTGTTCTTTCTGAAGATTTGACTTGGGATGTTGGAACATGGTGGACTAATCCTAATGCACCTGAAGTTATTGGTTATTATTATGCTAATACTACTACAAATGTAAGTGCAATTCATTTAGCACTTCGTGCAGCAGGATTAGGTGATTGGAGAATTCCTAAACCATCTGATTGGACAAAGTTGATAAATGAACCAAACATTACTTTGCCTACTTCTGAAAAATATGAACAAAATAGAGGTATTACAAAGTTACTGACAGATGACCCACAGTTCAGAAGTGTTTTTCCTTATCATAATCAGTTGAATGAAAGTGGTATTGGTCTAAATCCATGTCGTATTCATACTTCTCCTGCAACACAACTTGACCGTGCTAATTATATGGAAGATGCAGACACTGCACACAACGTTATTATGCGTTATAATGGCGGTTATACTGTTATCACTGCTAACTATGGTTCTGATTCTGGTGTTTGTGTTCGCTTAGTGAAGAATGCGGAGTAAACTATGGAAAACATTGTCGCAACAATAGCACCTCTTATTCCTCCTGCAGCATTACCACTACTAATTGCTGTAGTGTTAGTTATATGGGTTTATTATAAACTTCAATCTATAAAAGCTGATAGAGAACTAACTAAAGCTGCTAGGGATAAAGATAGTCAAGAATTGCATGATATAGTTCAAAAGAACACTTGGGAAATCAATAATCTAAAGATGGAAGCTCAACACAGAGATACACTTTTAGATGATTTACGTGCACAGTGCAATGAACTAAATACTAATCTAGCATTAGTTTCTCAAAAACTAGATACATTAGTAGAAGCAATAAAGGAATTGAAAAAATAATGAGTTCTTTTACTGTTATATCATATTCACCTAAACTAGAAATGGTTAGTCTGTATAATGACAAATTTCAACTAATCAAAGATTTTTCTATATTACTCATTGAAGAAAATACTGAAAAAATATACAGAATTACTATTTCTAAAGGTGCTATTTGGGATGGATTGTCTATACCAAAACCTTTTAGATGGTTTATGCCAGAAATAGATTATACAAATGAATTATATTCTGCTGCAGGTTTAGTTCATGACTGTTTATATGCTTCAGAATTATTATCTAAATCTATGTCAGATGATATATTTAGAAGTATATTACGTGATGCTGGAATGAGTAGATTCAAAGCTTCTACTGCACATTTATGTGTAAAAATGTTTGCTAAATGTCATTATGGTATAAAATATGATACTAATAATCTAAAAGATTTCATAAAAGTTTCAATACAATAAATAAAATTGTTACCTTTCTTTTTCAAATAATATATTGTATTATATACCATATTATATCAAATGAAAAATAAGTGTAACAAATAAAGAATATAAATAATATGACAGAATTCCTTATATTTCTAACAACAGTTTTATTCATTGTGCTTATTTTGTTATTAGGTTCTTTATTCTTTGATGAAAATGACTGGAAAACAAATAACAAGAAATGAAAACTAATTTTTATAGAGGTATTATAGATGCTTGATAATACAGATGAAATAATTGAAAAATGTAGAAATTTTTTGAAGAAGAGTTCTTCAAAGTTTTCTAGTCAAGTTACAAAGCAGATTAGTGACTTAGAGAGTTTCAATGGTAATTTTTGGACTGACCAAGTAAGAAAGACATATTTGAGAACTGGTAAACGTAAGTATTGTTTACATTTTTCTGACTGGTCTGTTCTAGCAAATGCCATTGTGTCACCTTATACACAGTCACCTTGGCATATTGAATTATCTAATCGTGTAGGATTAGAAGAAGTTCAAGAATATATCAATAGTATTGAAGCAGATGCTGATATAAAATTTGAGCTAAAGAAAGCATTGACTAGAGCAGTTATTTGTGGTGCTGGTTATATTGTTATCACTACTGTTACAGATGAAGTTACAGGTGAACCTAAGATTGTTGCTGAATTCATCAATAGACAAGGTTCAGTTGCTATTGACCCTATGTGTGAAAAAGTAGATTGTAGTGATGCTGAAGAAGGTGCTATTGTAAACTATATTTCACTTTCTAAAGCAAAACGTCTTTATGGAGAAGATGTAGTTCCTTATAAGTTCCCTGAAAATCAGCCTAAAATGAACTTCCAAGGTATTGACCAATGGGAGAATTTGACTGATTGTCTTCAGATTGTTTCTTATTATGTAAAGAACGAAAATGGAACAGTTGACTATTACAAGATTTGTGGTAACTATGTAGTTGAAGCTATTGAATTACCTATCAAACATATTCCTATTGTTCGTTTTGCTGGTTATGAAAAGTATGATACTAAAGGTGTAAAATATGCTGGTATTGTAGATAAGACTTGGTCACTTCAACTTGGTCTAAACATTGCATATTCTACTTTGATGGAAAGAGCAAATCGTTCTATCAAGGCTAATGTCATTATGTCTACTCAAGCTGCACAAAACCTTGATAAGTATTATGAAAAGAAAGAAGACGAAGATGGTTCAGTCATCATGTATAACCAAGGTGCTGATATTCCACAAGTCATTCGTGAAAGTTTTGAAACAGGTGACCTAAGTGCAGTTATTACTAATACTCGTAACTTGATTGCAGATGTTATTGGTATTCCATTAGCTGGTATTATTGGTGATGAAGGTAAGACTGCTACCGAAATTCTTATTCAAAATAATAATAAACAGTCAAATGTAGCAGTATTCTATGATAATGCTTATAAAGCAAATAGAACTATTGGTAAAGTTATTGTAGAACTTTTGAATAATGCAACTGATATTCCATTTGAACTAGAAAATGGACCTGATGTTATTACTAACAATTTGAAACACCGTCAAGAATTGAATGCGGTAGCACAGTTGATGCCACCTGAAATGCAGCCACTTGTTGCAGTTCACATGTGTAATACTATTGATAGTGATTATGTTGAAGGTGTAAAATCTGATATTATTGCTAACTTAGGACAGAATTTGAAGTTAGTTTCTGAACAGCCTACTGACCCAGTTGCTATTCATGAACTTGAACAAATGAAGGCTACACTTGATAACGCAATGCAGCAACTTGAAATGCTTGATAATGAAAACAAACAGTTGAAGTTGAATGCACAAGCTATGGCACTTGAACTACAGAATAGTAGAGAAAAGAATATGATTGACTTAGCAAAGCATCAAGATAGTATGAAACTTCAAACAGCTAAACTTGAATTAGAAGCTGAAAAACAAGGTGTAGATATTCAACTTGATATTGCTGATAAACAATCTGAATTAGCTAAAGAAGCAGTAGAAATAGAAGAAAAGAAATATGATATTGCTAAAGAAGCTTTAGGAGTAGTCTAATATGGATTTTGGTAACGGACATGGATTAGGTAAAGCAACAAGAAATATGTTGCTGAACCCTTATGCTAAAGATGCTGCATATCGTCAGACACCTGAAGAACATGATGCACTTATACATAAGTATGAAAGACCTGACCAAACACCTATGGAAAGGTTGTTAGCAACACAGCGTGGATTAGATGAAGAAAAAATAAATCCTAAATATTGGAATGATGACCATCCACGTTTAGATTTAGGTGGTTCTTCTAGTTGGATTGATGATATTGAATACTTACCAGATTTAGGTATTGCTATAATGCATACTGATGGAAAGCAGTATTACTATCCAATGTCACCTGATGATGTAGGTGACTGGGTTACAAGTGATTCTTTAGGTTCTTACTATAATGCTAATGTAAAATTGAAAAGATAAGAGGTTTTATGCGTCAATTTGATAATAGAACATCATGGCTAGACAATGAAGGTAAACCACTTGCAGGACGTGTAAAGTTCTGTAAGTTTCATACTACTGAATTAGAAAATATCTATAATGTAACTGGCAATGTTCCACTTGATAATCCAATGTTTACTAACACACTTGGTCAACTAAATAATCAAGTGTTTTTGTCAGATAATACTAATTATACAGTTCGTTTTGAAAAGTATGTTGGTAATGGCGATATGACTGAAGATGAAGATAACTGGTTATTCCAGTATTCTTGTGATAATCTTTGGGATATTTACGGTATAAATGTTGATGCTTCTACATTCCAACTTGTAAATAACATTACTGATTTACGTGCTTTAGACCCAGCAACAATTGCTACTAGAGATAGTAATAAAGTAGTTATTTTAGGTGGTTATAATACTATTGGTGATAAACCACAAGTAATGTATATTTGGAATTCTTCTTCTATTGAAAGTGATAATGGTGGTTCTGTTATCAAAGTTGCTACTATATCTACTGGTAGATGGGAATTAGTAAATACATTTGGTGCTAACGGAATTGATGTTCGTCACTTCGGTGTATTTGGTGCTGATTCTATTTCAGATGCCACTGACGTTATGTCACTTCAAATTGGTTATGCTAATACTTATGCACAGTCTGTTGGTTTACCACTTTATTTTCCAGCAAATGATGGATTGACTTGGTATAAGGTAAATAGTATAAACTTATATGGTGCTATCTTTGCACAAGAAACAAAAGTATTTGGTAAAACAGGAACAAGTTCAACTATTACTGTTACTGATGATACTTCTTATCTTGATGTTTATACAAATTCAAGTTATAAGGCAGTATTTACTATTACTGGCCCAGTTGTAAAGACTTCTTGGGGTAAAAATTCTACAAATTGTGTATATAATCCTACATATAAGTTGATTGTTGATAGTGTTATAAACACAAATAATAAATCATTTAGTAATATCGTAGTTGATTGTCAGTATGAACTTGTAGAAAATGTTTCTTTGACTAATTGTCAAATCAATGCAGTCAAGAAACTAGGTGACCATTCTACATTTATTGGTTGTAAGCTGACAGAAAGTATGTTCAGCGATTCATGCGATTATGATACAATCACTGTTTACGAAAGTGATATCATTGACATTGCTGATTGGCCTACTACTTCTAAGTGGTTGAAGTTGGTAACACAGAATGCCGCAAAACCGCTCGACTTCGAAGGAAGAACTGTTGATTCTAATTGTCACGTAGATTGGTCTACTATTGAACTAAAGAATGCAGTATTTGCTAACTTCTCAACTTCTTCTTCAATAGTTATTCTTGATAATTGTTCTGGAACATTGAGTATACCTAATGCTACTGTATTGTCTGTTCGTAATAATTCTAATTTAGTTATTAGTAATGCTAGATTGGAAATGAATAATGTAATCTTTGATGATTCTGCTGTTAGATTGAATTATGGTGTAAATATGCTTATCCATAATCTAACTGTAAAGAACACNNGTTATATCCTTATATCATGTTTACTATGAATGGTTCTAACTGCACAATAGAAAAATCTGATATTACTTCTGTTGAGTGTAATCATGTAAAACCAATTATACATGACTGTTATGTATATAGAAAGATTATTCAACACGAAAATGCAAGTAATAACATTGATTTTGAAATAGTCAATAATACTTTCGTAGAAAACACTTATGCAGTTGGCCACCATTTGTATTCTAATACTGCTAATGCTCACGTCATTGGTAAATGGGTAAATAATACAAGTATGCTACCTGGTCACTTTATTACTATTGATAGAACAAACATTGATAGTGATGAACAAACACACACTTATGTTTATGAAAACAACAAAGGAACTTGAAGCAAATTGGTCTGATATTCAAATCATATTCGGAACTGC
>LXOW01390064.1_pt1 | contig 28586 bp, 20 predicted proteins | sample 1368591 | NCBI WGS metagenome assembly LXOW01 (sample SAMN04884650, study PRJNA319009) | bovine gut metagenome | isolation source: Cow rumen | host: Bos taurus | place: Italy: Legnaro (PD) | collected 2014-07-09
GTGACCTTCAATGTGACGGATGGTTATCAGCAGCTTACTGCGGTTGATGGCGTGGTGGTTACGATTACCGGTCGCCAAAATGCAAGTGAATATGACGGACAGGTACATGCTGTTGAAGGATATGATGTAGAGATCAGCAATCCGCTCTATACAACTTCAGACTTCAGCTTCAGCGGAAACGCCTCCGCAAGCGGAACCGATGTCGGAACAAGCTACATGGGTTTGTCTTCAAGTCAGTTTACCAACACCAACAACAACTTCGCCAATGTGACCTTCAATGTGACGGACGGTTACCAGCAGATTACCGCATTGGAAGGCGTGGTGGTCACGATTACTGGTCACCATGATGTAAGTGAATATAACGGACAGGAACATGCGGTTGAAGGTTATGATGTAGAGATCAGTAATCCGCTCTATACAACTTCAGACTTCAGTTTCAGTGGAAATGCCTCCGCAAGCAGAACCGATGTTGGAACAAGCTACATGGGTTTGTCTTCAAGCCAGTTTGCCAATACCAACAGTAACTTCTCCAATGTGACGTTCAATGTGACGGACGGTTACCAGCAGCTTACTGCGGTTGATGGCGTGGTGGTAACGATTACCGGTCGCCAAAATGCAAGTGAATATGACAGACAGGAACATGCTGTGGAGGGATATGATGTAGAGATCAGCAATCCGCTCTATACAACTTCAGACTTCAGTTTCAGCGGAAACGCCTCTGCAAGCAGAACCGATGTTGGAACAAGCTACATGGGTTTGTCTTCAAGCCAGTTTGCCAATACCAACAGTAACTTCACCAATGTGACCTTCAATGTGACGGACGGTTACCAGCAGCTTACCGCATTGGAAGGCGTGGTGGTTACGATTACTGGTCACCATGATGTAAGTGAATATAACGGACAGGAACATGCTGTGGAGGGATATGATGTAGAGATCAGCAATCCGCTCTATACAACTTCAGACTTCAGTTTCAGCGGAAGTGCCTCTGCAAGCAGAACCGATGTTGGAACAAGCTACATGGGTTTGTCTTCAAGCCAGTTTGCCAATATCAACACGAACTTCACCAATGTAATTTTCAATGTGACGGATGGTTACCAGCAGCTTACTGTGGTTGATGGCGTGGTGGTCACGATTACTGGTCACCATGATGTAAGTGAATATAACGGACAGGAACATGCGGTTGAAGGATATGATGTAGAGATTAGTAATCCGCTCTATACAACTTCAGACTTCAGTTTCAGCGGAAACGCCTCTGCAAGCAGAACCGATGTTGGAACAAGCTACATGGGTTTGTCTTCAAGCCAGTTTGCCAATACCAACAACAACTTCGCCAATGTGACCTTCAACGTGACGGATGGTCACCAGCAGATTACTGCGCTTGAAGGTGTGGAGGTAACGATTACTGGTCACCATGATGTAAGCGAGTATGACAGACAAGAACACGTAGTGGAGGGATATGATGTAGAGATCAGTAATTCTTTATATACAACGTCGGACTTCAGTTTCAGCGGAAACGACTTCACAAGCAGAACGGATGTGGGAACAAGCAACATGGGTCTGGCTACAAGTCAGTTTGCCAATATCAACATGAACTTCACCAATGTAATTTTCAATGTGACGGATGGTTACCAGCAGATTACTGTGGTGGATGGCGTGGTGGTTACTATTGCCGGTCATCATGATGCAAGTGAATATAACGGACAGGAATACGCTGTGGAAGGTTACGATGTGGAAATCAGTAATCCTCTTTATATAGCCTCGGACTTCAGTTTCAGTGGAAACGCCTCTGCAAGTAGAACCGATGTGGGTACTACTAACATGGGTCTGACTGTAAACCAGTTTGCCAATACCAACACTAACTTCATCAATGTGACTTTCCATGTGACGGATGGTTACCAGCAGGTTACCGCATTGGAAGGTGTGGAGGTCACGATTACCGGTCAACATGATGTAAGTGAATACAACGGACATGAACATGCTGTGGAGGGATATAGTGTAGAAATCAGTAATCCTTTATATACAACTTCAGACTTCAGCTTCAGCGGCAATGCCTCCGCAAGCAGAACTGATGTGGGAACAAGCAATATGGGATTGGCTACAAGTCAGTTTACCAATAACAACAGCAACTTTGCCAATGTAACCTTCAATGTGACGGACGGTTACCAGCAGATTACCGCGGTTGAAGACGTGGTGGTCACAATTACCGGTCACTATAACGTAAGCGAGTATGACAGACAGGAGCATGGTGTTGAAGCTTATGATGTAGAGATCAGCAATCCTCTTTATACAACTTCAGACTTCAGTTTCAGCGGCAATGCCTCCGCAAGCAGAACTGATGTGGGAACAAGCAACATGGGATTGGCTACAAGTCAGTTTGCCAATACCAATAGCAACTTCATTAATGTGACCTTCAATGTGACGGACGGTTTCCAACAGATTACTGCGGTTGCTGGCGTGGTGGTTACGATTACGGGTCACCATAATGCAAGTGAATATAACGGATTGGAACATGGTGTGGAAGGATATGATGTAGAGATCAGTAATTCGCTCTATACAACGTCAGATTTCAGTTTCAGCGGAACCACCTCGGCAAGCAGAACCGATGTTGGAACAAGCAATATGGGTCTGTCTTCAAGTCAGTTTGCCAATACCAACACTAACTTCACCAATGTTACCTTCAATGTGACGGACGGTTACCAGCAGATTACCGCATTGGAAGGTGTTGTGGTCACAATTACCGGTCACCATGATGTAAGCGAGTATGACAGACAGGAGCACGGTGTTGAAGGATACAATGTGGGAATCAGTAATCCTCTTTATACAACATCAGACTTTAGTTTCAGCGGAACCGCCTCGGCAAGCAGAACCGATGTTGGAACAAGCAATATGGGTCTGGCTTCAAGTCAGTTTGTTAACAACAACGGCAACTTTGCCAATGTGACCTTCAATGTGACGGATGGTTACCAGCAGATTACTCAGGTGAATGGCGTGGTGGTCACGGTTACCGGTCACCATGATGCAAGCGAGTATGACAGACAGGAGCATGGTGTTGAAGGTTATGACGTAGAGATCAGTAATCCTTTATATACCAGCTCAGACTTTAGCTTCAGCGGAAATGCTTCCGCAAGCAGAACCGATGTGGGCACCACTAATATGGGTCTGTCTTCAAATCAGTTTACCAATACCAACCCCAACTTTACCAATGTTACCTTCAATGTGGCGGACGGTTACCAGCAGATTACTTCAGTGAATGGCGTGGTGGTCACGATTACCGGTCACCAAAATTCAAGTGAATATGACAGACAGGAGCATGGCGTTGAAGGTTATGATGTAGAGATTAGTAATTCGCTTTATACAAGCTCAGACTTCAGCTTCAGCGGAAATGCATCCGCAGGCAGAACCGATGTCGGAACAAGCAATATGGGTCTGGCTGTAAGTCAGTTTGCCAATACCAACACTAACTTCACCAATGTGACCTTCAATGTGACGGATGGTTACCAGCAGATTACCGCAGTTGATGGTGTAGTGGTCACGATTACCGGTCGCCAAAATGTAAGTGAATATGACGGACAGGAACATGCAGTTGAAGGATATGATGTAGAGATCAGCAATCCGCTCTATACAACTTCAGACTTCAGTTTCAGCGAAAGTGCCTCTGCAAGCAGAACCGATGTTGGAACAAGCTACATGGGTTTGTCTTCAAGCCAGTTTGCNNATGGGTTTGTCTTCAAGCCAGTTTGCCAATACCAACAACAACTTCGCCAATGTGACCTTCAATGTGACGGACGGTTACCAGCAGATTACCTCAGTAGATGGCGTGGTGGTCACGATAAGCGGTCATCATGTTGTGGGTGAATATGACGGACAGGAGCATTCGGTTGAAGGATATGATGTGGAGATCAGTAATTCTTTATATACCACGTCAGATTTCAGTTTCAGTGGGAGTGCCTTCGCAAGCAGAATCAGTGTGGGTACTACTTATATGGGCTTGGCTGCAAGTCAGTTTGCCAATACCAACACTAATTTCACCAACGTGACCTTCAATGTGACGGACGGTTATCAGCAGATTACCGCAGTTGGCGAGGTGATTGTCACGATTACCGGTCACCATAATGTAAGTGACTATAACGGGCAGGAACATGCAGTGGAAGGATATGATGTGGCGATTAGTAATCCGCTTTATACCACCTCAGATTTCATTTTCAATGGGAATGCCTCCGCTAGCAGAACCAATGTGGGTACTACAAATATGGGACTGTCTTCAAGTCAGTTTACCAATACCAGTACCAATTTTACCAATGTGACCTTTGACGTGACGGATGGTTACCAGCAGATTACCGCGGTTGAAGGCGTGGTGGTTACGATTACCGGTCACCATAATGTAAGTGATTATAACGGACAGGAACATACGGTTGAAGGATATGATGTAGCGATTAGTAATCCGCTCTATTCAAGCTCAGACTTCACTTTCAGCGGAAATGCAACTGCTACACGTACCAATGCGGGAACAAGCAATATGGGTTTGGCTACAAGTCAGTTCGCCAATACCAATACCAATTTCTCCAATGTGACTTTCAATGTGACGGATGGTTTCCAGACCATCAATAAGATTAATGCTACTGTAACCATTACTGGTCATCATAACACTTCTGTATATGACGGCAATGCGCATGTTACAGAAGGATATGATGTTCAAACAAGTACTAACCTGTATTCCGCAAGCGATTTCAGTTTTAGCGGCGATGCAACGGCAAGCAGAACTGATGTCGGAACTACCAATATGGGTTTGGCTTCAAGTCAGTTTGCCAACACCAATGACAATTTCGCTGTAGTTAGCTTTAATGTGACCGACGGTTATCAGACCATTACCAAAGCTTCGGTAACCGTGTCGATTACTGGTGCTACAGGCAGCATGGTTTACAATGGCAGCGAACAGCAGGTAAGTGGTTATAGTGTGAGCATACCTGTAGGCGTCACGCTGACGGAAAGCCAGATTATCGGCCCGGCCAATGCAGTTGCCAGTGGTACTCATGTGGGAATCTATCACATGGGACTGACAGCTGATGCTTTCAGTGTGAACAACAACAATTACAATGTCAGCTTTGAGCTTACGGATGGTGTGTTGACTATCACCAGGGCGATGGCTACTGTGACCGCTGAAACCAAGACGAAGGTTTATGGAACTGAGGATCCCGCACTGACCGCTGTGGTGAGTGGTTTGCAGAATGGAGACGCCGCCAATGTAATTCAATATACTGTTAGCCGCGCAGCGGGAGAGAATGCCGGAACCTACACCATTACTCCTTCGGGTGCTGCTATCCAGGGTGACTACAATGTTACATACGTTACGGCCAGTATGACCATTAGCAGAGCAATGGCTACTGTAACCGCTGAAGCCAAGACAAAGGTCTATGGAGCAGCAGATCCAAGTCTGACCGCTGTGGTAAGTGGTTTGCAGAATGGAGACGCTGCCAATGTGATTCAGTACACTGTTAGCAGAACAGCGGGAGAGAATGTGGGAACTTACACCATTACTCCTTCTGGTACAGCTACTCAGGGCAACTACGATGTTACATACGTCACGGCCAGTATGACCATTACCAGAGCCACGGCCACTGTGACCGCACAAGCCAAGACGAAAGTATATGGAGCTGCGGATCCTGCATTGACCGCTGTGGTGAGTGGTTTGCAGAATGGAGACGCCGCTAGTGTGATTCAGTACACTGTTAACAGAACAGCGGGAGAGAATGTGGGAACTTACACCATTACTCCTTCGGGTGCAGCTACCCAGGGCAACTACGATGTTACATACGAGACTGCCAATATGACCATTACCAGAGCCACGGCCACGGTGACCGCCCAAGCCAAGACGAAGGTATATGGAACTGCGGATCCTGTATTGACCGCGGTGGTGAGTGGTTTGCAGAATGGAGATGCCGCCAGTGTGATTCAATATACCGTAAGTCGTACAGCAGGTGAAAATGTGGGAACTTATACCATTGCTCCTTCCGGCAATGCCGAACAAGGTAACTATAATGTGACGTATGTTGATGCTGTCTTCACGATTACAAAGGCTTCGGTCACTGTAACGGTTACGGGTAATACAGCGACTTTGACCTATAATGGAACAGCACAGAGTGTGAGTGGTTATAACCTGAGTATTCCTGCAGGCGCCGACCTGATTGCCAGTGAGATTACAGGTCCAGCAAGTGCTGTAGCGACGGGTACCAACTATGGAACATACGCCATGGGCTTGTTTGCTAGTCAATTCAGAGCCAATAACAACAACTATAATGTAAGTTTTGTGATTACTGATGGTGCCTTGACCATTACGCGTGCACCGGCAACGATAAAAGCCAATGATGTTCACAAATACAGGGGAGAAGCTGATCCTCCTCTTACCGTTACGATTACCGGATTGTTTGGTAGTGATACGTTGACTTACAGAGTTAGCCGTAGATCGGGAGAGAGTGCGGGTACTTACGTTATTACCCCAACAGGTGCCGCAAACCAAGGAAACTATACTGTTAGTTATGTTAAGGGTACGTTTACCATAGAAGTGCCTCCTTGTCCTACTTTGGGTACTACCACTTATACTCCATATCCTCTTGATGCTTCGTCCAACAGTATTAATGTTTCCACTGTATTGGAGGATGTTATTTCCACTTCTTATATTGGTTCTGTGTATTATAATGTCATGTGCGGGAATACAAATACAAATGTTATGGCTACCTATAGCGATGGCAGAATGTCTGCGTCTATTTCGATTTTGCCAACGTACCGTGAACGTATATTGACAGTGACACCTTATATTTATACTACAGGTGGTTGTGCTAACGCTGGTTTAAATGCTGGTGAATCTATCGCAATTTGTGTGCCATCAACAGTTCCTGTTACCCTTGCCACGGCAACTCCATATCCTGCAAGTGGCTTGAACAAAACCCAATTGTTCTCCAATGAAGGTATAACCCTTAAGGCGAGAGTTGGAAACTTTTCCCATTCTCAAGTGTCAAGCTATGGTTTCCTTATTTCTGATAATCCGGATGATATTCAAACCTACAATAATGATTTTCGTTTGCCTGCAACATTTACTAATGTTAACGATACGCTATTTACCCATAAGATAGGTATGGAATATTGTAAAAAGACCTGGTATTACCGTCCTTATATGATATTGACTGCATGTAATGGAGAAATCCTGTATGGTGATATCGATAGTGTGACGATGTGGGGACCGGAGGATTATAATCCGACAGCCACACCTGTTACAATAACAGCGGGTCAAACGGTCACTTTGTCCTCCACGGCATATATCACCATAGGTTCGCTTGGTGGATGGAAGCCCATAGAATACTATCTGGATCCTAATGGTGAATATGGTGAATATGCGGCTCAATTAGCTCATAATGGAGTAACATACGAAAACTGGTCCTATTATTGGAAAGCCAACGGCAGCCAGATTTATTCCTCGCATACTTCGGGTAACACCACCCATAATCCCACTCAGACAACGGTATATGATGCCTATTGTGTGTTTGAAATTAATGGATCGCACTGTATTGTGAATGGTAACCCGATTACTGTTACGGTAACCCAGCCTTAAGATGAAAATGTCACGGAGTCGTTTCCGTGAGAAACATACATAAAAAATCCCCGTCTATCGCATGATAAACGGGGATTTATCTGTTATAAACTTAGTATTCGCTATTTCTCCAAACGGATACGGGCATCCACAGCGGTAACGTAGCGAGGGTTGCCCAAAAGTGGGTTGAGGTCCATCTCCGCGATTTCGGGAGCGGCCTGCACCAAAGCACTCACACGGGCTACTTGGTCAGCGTACAGGTCGAGGTTCACAGGCTCCTGGCCGCGAACGCCCTGCAGAATCTTGTAGCCACGTAGCTTGGTGAGCATCTCCTTGGCCTCGGCAGCAGTGATGGGAGCCAACGCACTCTGTACGTCTTTCAGTACCTCGATGAAGATTCCGCCCAAACCGAAAAAGATTTGATGGCCGAACTTGGCATCCTTGATGGCACCGATATAAACATCGGTACCGTCGAGCATGGGGTACATTTCCACTGCGTAGGTGTCTTTAATGGCCATCAGGCGGTCGAATTCCTTGCTGACGGTGTCCATATCCTTCACGTTCAAAGTGACACCTCCTACGTCGGATTTATGCAACGGACCAACCACCTTCATCACGAGGGGCACATCCTTGCTGCAGCCCACCTCTTTGGCGAAGGCCAGGGCATCCTCTTTCTTGCTTACTTCCACGCTCTTCTTGCGGCTGATGCCTGCGGCATCCAGCAGTTCGTTGTAGTCGGCAATTTCCATGTAGCCATCTTTGCAGCGGTCAACGGTGGCGCGGATACGGGCCACATCAATCTGCGGCAGTTCAACATGTTCGGGCTGCGGTTTGGGGGTGTTGTATACTTTGCAGATGGCATTACCCAATACACACTCTTCGGGGAAGTTGATACGGCCTTTGGCGATGAAGTCGTTGATTTCGTCCTTCACATTGATGATACTCGGCAGCACGGGGAAGATGGGCTTCTTGCAGGTCTTCATCTTCTCGTCTAACAAGTCGTATACTTCTTTGTTGCTGAACAATCCGGGAGAGCCGAAGATGACCACGGAGAAGTCGATTTCGTCGTATTCGTTCTCAACAGTGTCGATAATATAGCCAAGCTGCTCGGCAGTACCGGTGGCGAGGAAGTCGATGGGGTTGCCCACAGAGGATCCTCCGAAGAGTTTGGCGAGCAGGGCAGGACTGGCGGGATGGTCTTTCAGTGAAGGAACCTCCATGCCACCGTTGCTAAGCACATCGGTGAGCATCACGGCGGGACCGCCGGCATGGGTAATCACAGCGCAACGTTTGCCTTTGATTTCGGGATGCATGAACACAGCGCAAACGGTGGTCAACTCCTGGCGGTTGTGGCAGCGCACAATGCCCGCTTTCTGGAACAGTGCGTCCACAGCAGCATCGTTGGTAGCCAAAGCACCAGTGTGTGAAGAGGCGGCACGTGAGCCGGCAGCACTACCACCGCTCTTGATGGCGGCGATATGGCAACCCTTGTTGATAAGGTTGCGGCTATGTTTCAGCAGACGCATCGGGTCTCCGATCTTCTCCATGTAGAGCATGATGACGTGTGAGGATTTTTCAGGATCGAAGGTTTCGTCCAAATGTTCGAGTACATCCTCGATACCGAGTTGCGCACTGTTACCAACTGCCCACACACTGTTGAACTTCAGACCGTTGCTCATGCCATATTCCTTGATGAAGACAGCTGTAGCACCGGAGCCTGTGATGAAATCGACACCTTTGGGGTCGAGTTTCGGGATCGGTGTGTCGAAACAGCCGGCGTAGTTCACGTTGAGGAAGCCGGTGCAGTTGGGGCCGATAAGTGAGCCGCCCACGCTGTTGATGGTTTCCACAATGTGCTTCTCGATCTCAGCACCTTCGTGGCTCTCTTCCGAGAAGCCTGCGCTGACGATGATGAAGCCTCGGCAGCCTTTTTCCTTGGCCAGCACATCGACGGTCTGGGCGCAGAATTTGGCGGCGATACAAAGGATGGCGCAATCTACTTGCGGCAGGTCATCGACTTTGGCGTAGCATTTCACGCCCTGCACTTCGGTCTCTTTGGGGTTGACAGCGTAAATCTGACCTTTGAAGGGGCTCTCCAAGAGGTTCTTCAGCGATTTTCCGCCGGGTTTGTGAATGTCACTTGACGCACCGCATATTACGATGCTTTGGGGGTTTAAGAGTTTTGGGTTGATCATGTTGTATGTTGTTTTTGTTTGTTGATTTGCGAACCCCCACATTGCGCTTCGCTTATGTGGGGTTATTGAAATTTTGCCTCTCCGTGGCAATCTGGGTAGCTCTTAATTATTAATTGTTAACTGTTAATTGGTTCTTACAGCTTCATCTCCTCAATAATTCCCTTAATCTTTGCCTGTAATGCGGCATTGGCCTCGTCGTACTGGGCTACATCGGGAAGCTCTCCCACCACACCGAAATAGAACTTGATTTTGGGTTCGGTGCCGGAGGGACGGACGGTGATTTTGGAGCCGTCGGCTGTGAAAAATTGCAGCACATTGGACTTGGGCAGGGCAATGGGTTCCTGTGTGCCTTTGTCCAAGTGATAAGCGATGCTAGCCTGGATGTCGTTCATCAACACTACCTTCTGTCCACCGATTTCTTTCGGAGGATTGTTGCGGTAGTTAACCATCATGGCGGCGATTTCCTCGGCGCCGCTCTTGCCTTGTTTGGTCAGTGAGAGCAAATCTTCTTTGTAGAAGCCGTATTCGTGGTAGATTTCAAGCAGCATCTGGTACAGACTCTTGCCCTGGTTGGCGTAGAAGGCGGTCATTTCGGCGATGAGGCAGCATGCAATGACGGCATCTTTGTCTCTTACAAAGTCACCAGCCAGGTAGCCGTAGCTTTCCTCGCCGCCTCCGATGAAGGTCATCTGGCCTTCGTGCTCTTTGATTTTCTCCGCAATGTATTTGAAGCCCGTCAGCACATCGAAGCAAGGCACTTGATAAGCATTGGCCATGCGCTTGATCAATTCAGTGGTGACGATGGTCTTGACGACAAATTGTTTGCCGTTGATTTTGTTGAGGGCCTTCCACTGCGACAGCAAATAATGTACCAGCAGGGAACCGGTCATGTTGCCGTTGAGCAGTATCATCTCGCCTTTGGAGTTGCGCACAGCGATGCCCACACGGTCGGCATCGGGGTCAGTGGCCAGCACCAAGTCGGCTTTTTCGGCCTCTGCCTGGGCGATAGCCATCACGAGAGCGCTTTTCTCCTCGGGGTTGGGTGACTTCACGGTGGGGAAGTTGCCATCGCTCACTGCCTGCTCCTTGACGATACTGATGTTCTCAAAGCCATACATCTTCAGTGCTTTGGGCACCATGGTGATACCAGTGCCGTGCAGCGGGGTGTAGATGATTTTCAGTTGTTTCTGGGCGGCGATGGCCTCGGGGTGCAGCGACAGGCCGTGCACCAGCTTCAGATAAGCCTCGTCCAAGCTGCTGTCGATGATATGCACTTTGTCGGGATTGCGCTGCCATTTGGTGTCGTGCAGCGACTTGATTTTGTTGACTTCGGCAATGACATTCTTGTCGTGAGGGGGCACCAATTGTCCACCGTCATTCCAATATACTTTGTAGCCGTTGTATTCTTTCGGATTGTGCGAGGCGGTCACCATCACGCCCGACTGGCAGTGCAGGTAACGCACGGCGAAGGACAGCACTGGGGTGGGGCGCAGCTCCGGGAACAAGTGGCAGGTGATGCCGTTGGCGGAGAGCACGTCGGCGGTGATGTCGGCGAAATAAGCACTATTGTTGCGCGAGTCGAAGGCGATGGCCACGCTGATTTCTTGGTTGGGGAATTGCTGTTTCAGGTAGTTGGCCAGTCCCTGGGTGGCGGCGCCCACCGTGTATTTGTTCATGCGGTTGGTACCCACGCCCATGATGCCGCGCAGACCGCCTGTTCCGAATTCCAGGTCACGGTAGAAGGCCTCGGTCAATTCGTCAGGATTATTTTGCTGGTATTCCCTGATTTTCGCTTTGGTGTCGGCATCGTAGTCGTCGTTCAGCCACAGCGCCACGCGTTCTTCAATATATTTATCCATAGTATATCAGATTAAAAATTATTAATCTGCAAACTTACAAAAAGTTTTCGGAATGTCAAAATATATTTTTGTTGTAAATATTATATTTTACATACACTTTTGAGAAGGGGGGGGAGATGTAAATGTATAAGACCTATTTGAACTTGCGTGCTGAAAGCACGTCATTCTATTAACCCCTAACAAGGCCGCAGGCCGCAGTTTGGGGTAGCGATGCTCATGATGGGGCTCCGCGTGCCGAAGGTACGCAACTATGGTAGTCCCTGTAGCGTGCCTTCGGCACACTTTATAATATCTGTTTGCACTTTCTTGAAACTTCTCTGCAAAAAAAACACAACTCATTTCTATTAATTCAGAAAATTTATGTATGTTTGCAAAAATTATCAACCCTTATTATTAATTAAATTTGTAAGATTATGGAAGAAAAAGATTTACAACTTTTAGAAGAATCTAAACAGTATGTTGAAAGTACTGGCAAATGGATGAAATTTTTTGCTATATTGGACTGCATAGGTGTAGGTTTTTTAGTATTGGCTGCTCTAATGATGGCATCAGTAGGAAGCTATATACCTTTGGATGAAGATTTTGGCGCATTTGGTAGAATTTTCATGAGAATGTTTGGTATAATATACCTTGTTATTGCGGCAGTATATATTTATCCTATCATATATCTTTTCCGTGCTTCTGCCGCCGCCAAACTGGCCGTTGAGAGCAATGATAATGTCCAAATGACAGAATTCCTCAAGAATAACAAGTCGTTTTGGAAATACTGCGGAATACTCACCATTGTTATGTTCTGTGTTTACATTTTGCTGATTCTTGGTATAGCAATTGCCTTTGCAGCCACAGGCATGCCGATGTAATAATTCCGAAATCATTTGCTAATTAACTAATTTGCTAATTCCATTGGCACATTAGCACATTGACTAATTGGCACATTAAAACAATTTGCTAATTTGCTAATTCACTAATTTGCTAATTAATCACGCTTCCTGTTTGCTGATATTCAGCAGCACGCCGGTAGCGATGCCAGCGAAGAGCAAAGAGGCACCGCCGCGGCTGATAAAGGGCAGCGTTTGACCGGTGGCGGGCAAGAGCCCGCAGTTGACGCCGATGTGCACCAAGCCCTGACAACAGAACCAGAAACCTATACCTACCGCCAAGAGCATGCCGAAGGGTCCTTCGCTGCGCTTGGCGATTCTGATGGACCGGATGAACAGTATCAGATAGCAGACCAAAATAGTCAAGCTGATGGTGACACCCAATTCCTCTGTCACCGTGGTGAACACGTAGTCAGTGTCTTTTTCCGGCAGACTCTTGTTGATGACACCCTGCCCAGGTCCTGCTGGAAGCAGCCCTGAACGGGCAATGGCTGCCTTCGACATGATCATCTGGTCGCCATAGCCTTCACTGTTGTCGTTAGTGATGTAATAGTGGCAGCGGTGGCGGAAGGTGCTGGAACGTCCGGAGTTGGTTCCGAACAGGTAAATGGATCCGAAGAAAAGCGCCACAAGGCAAAAGAGCAACAGGTGCTTGATTCTGACATTCCCGAGGAACATGATGGCCAGACTGGTGGCGAAAAAGATGATGGCGGTGGACATGTTGCTGAGGGCCATACCACCGGTGAACATCAAAACGACAATGAAGAGCCCTGACACTTCCTGCAGTGTCATTTCGGCTTCGTTGTTGATTCGGACGGCCAGGAATTTGGCAATGAAAAAGATGACCAGGAAACCGATGAAATAGAAAGTTTGGATTTCCATGGAGCCGATTCGGATGCCTCGCCGTTCGTCATTACCGAACGCCAAGGTTACCACCAGTAGTATGCCGGCGGCAAACAGGGAGATGAGCGCCAGCCTCGACAATGCCCGATAATTGATTTTGTAGGCAACAAACATTCCGACAAAGCATAGGGCGAGGTTGAACAGGTGGTGAATGAAGACAGAGGTCGATTTGGCGGAACTTAATACCGCCAATACCGAAATCAAGGACAGGACAATGGTGATGATCAGGATGCCCCTGTCTCCTTTGAATTTTATTTTCTCCCTTAAATCCATTTTTCTATTAAGTTAAGAATTAAGAGTTAAGAATGAAGTTCAAAGTTCTTAATTCTTAGTTTTTAGTTCTTAGTTTTATAACTGAGCTACTGCGTCTTTGAACTTGTCACCTCTCTCACGGTAGGTGCGGTACATGCCAAAGCTGGTGGTGCCAGGAGCGAAAAGGATGGCGTCTCCGGAGTTTGAGGCGTAATAGGCGGTGCGAACGGCGTCTTCCATGTTCATGCAGCAATCCACTTGTTTGTTAAGCTCTGACAGGAATTCCATGATTTCAGGATTGTAAACACCCAGAATGATGATATGTTTCACTTTTTCGTTGATGATGTCCACGAGGCTGTCGCTGATGTTTTCACGATCCTCAATGCTCATGATCCAGGTGGTGGGTTTGGTCATGCTTTCCAGTGCAAACCAAACGGCATTGGCGTTAGTGGAGCGTGAGTCATTGATGAAATCTCTGCCTTCGATGGTCTTGACCAGCTCCAAATTGTTGGCGCTGCCCTCGAAGTCGGACATGGATTCGTTCAAGCTCTCGTTACGTGCGTGGATCAGTTTGCCTGCTACGGCAGCGGCCATGCTGCTGCGGTTGTCGGTGGTGGGGAATACGTTGTACCCGATGTTTTTGTTTGTTGCCATATCTTATCTTACTTTTAATGTTACTACTGAAATTACTGCTAACAGAATGCCGATGATGATGAATCTCTGTACGATTTTGGTCTCATGCAGGCCTTTTTTCTGATAATGATGGTGAATGGGCGCCATCAGGAAGACACGCTTGCCTTCGCCATATTTTTTCTTGGTATATTTGAAATAACCCGTCTGGATAATGACGGAAACTGACTCAATGAGGTAGATGCCGCAGAGGACGGGAATCAGCAATTCTTTACGGATGATGATGCACAAAACGGCGATGATGCCACCCAGGGAAAGACTGCCGGTGTCGCCCATGAACACCTGTGCGGGGAAACAGTTCCACCAGTAGAAGCCGAGACATGCCCCGAGCAATGCGGCGATGAAGACTACCAACTCACCAATGTTGGGGATGTACATGATGTTCAGATAGTCGGCGAAAATGCTATTACCCGACACATAGGCAAGTATAGCGATTCCTATGGAAATCATGGCCGCGGTGCCTATGGCCAGACCATCCAGTCCGTCGGTGAGGTTGGCTCCGTTGGAAACCGCCGCAATGATGAAGATGATGACAAGAATGTAAACCAGAGAGGAAAGCAAACCTGACTTGTCTCCTGTCCAGTTGGTGAGCCATGCATAATCGAATTCGTTGTTCTTGACGAAGGGAATGGTAGTTTTGGTGGAGTTGTGCTGTGCCGGAATTCTGCTGAAAACGTTGGAGGTCTGGTTGACCTCGTCGGCGCTGACTACTTCAGTGGTTTCAGTTTGATGGTTCACAGAAGCGTTTTTCTCTTTGATAATCACATCGGGATGGAAGCACATCACAAGACCCACAATCAAACCCAAAACAATCTGTCCAATCAATTTCTTCTTTCCTGAAAGTCCTTCTTTGTTTTTCTTGAAAACCTTGATATAATCGTCGGCAAATCCTAAGCATCCTAACCATAAAGTGGTGAATATCATCAGGATGATATAGATGTTGTTCAATTTGGTGACCAAAAGCACTGGTATGATAATGGAGGCGATGATGATGATGCCGCCCATGGTGGGGGTGCCTTTTTTCTGGAGCTGTCCTTCGAGACCAAGATCGCGGACAGTTTCTCCAATCTGCGCTTTTTGCAGTTTTTTGATTACACTTTTGCCGATAATGAGCGAGATGAAAATTGACAAAACAATGGCGGCCGCGGCTCTGAAAGAGATGTATTGGAACATACCCGCGCCGGGGAAGTTGTATTGGTGTAACCAGTCGAAAAGATAGTACAACATGGGGATTAGGTTTTAGGGGTTAGGAATTAGAGGTTGAAGTTCGCTTTTATTTCTTCAGTGTCATCAAAGTGATGTTTCACATGGTTGATTTCCTGGTAGTTCTCGTGGCCTTTGCCGGCTACCAGCAGCACATCCTTGCCCTGCATCAGCATGCAGGCGGTTTTGATGGCCTCGTGACGGTTCTCGATGACCAGCACTTTGCGTTTCTGGTCGGCACCCACTCCTTGGAGCATGTCGTTGAGGATGTCCTCAGGTTTCTCGGTGCGCGGATTGTCGGAGGTCAGGATGACCTTGTCGCTGTATTCGCAGGCGATGGCAGCCATCTCGGGACGTTTCAGTTTGTCACGGTCGCCGCCGCAGCCCACCACGGTGATGATGTTGACGCTGTGCTGCGTGATGTCGGTGATGGTGGAGAGTACATTTTTAAGTGCGTCGGGAGTGTGGGCGTAATCGACGATGGCAGAGCCTCCCTCAGTATTGCGAATCAGCTGGAAACGTCCGGCAGCGCTGCCCAAACCACTCATCTGTTGCAGCACCTCGGCGGAGTCCATACCTAACAGGATGGCGGCGCCGTAGATGGCCAGCAAGTTGTAGGCGTTGAAGCGTCCACACAGCTTGAAATACACTTCCTGTCCGTTGATGGTCATCTGCAGACCAGTGAAGTCATTGTCCAAAATCACCCCTTTGAAATCAGCCGCTTTCAGTAGACTGTAAGTCTTGACATTGGCTTTGCTGTTCTGGGTCATCACCAAACCGTTTTTATCGTCCAGATTGGTCAAGGCGAAGGCGGTTTCCGGCAGTTCGTCAAAGAATTTCTTCTTGGCTTTGATGTATTCGGCGAAGGTTTTATGATAGTCCAGATGGTCGTGGGTGATGTTGCTGAAGATGCCGCCAGTGAAGTGCAGTCCCGCGATGCGGTGCTGGCAGATAGCGTGCGAACTGACTTCCATGAAACAGTACTGGCAGCCAGCTTCCACCATGCGGTGCAACAGTTCGTTCAGGACGATGGCGTCGGGGGTGGTATGGGTAGTGGGGATGACTTCGTTTACAATACGGTTTTCAATGGTGGAAAGCAGCCCGGTGGGATAGCCCAAACTGTTGAACAAGCGATAAAGCAAGGTAACGGTAGTGGTTTTGCCGTTGGTGCCGGTGATGCCCACCAGATGTAGTTTTTGGCTTGGGAAATCGTAAAAGGCGCTGGCCAAAAGCCCTAGGGCAATGTCGCTGTTGGGCACCTTGATGAAGGTGACATCTTGAGGTAGAGACGTTTCATGAAACATCTCTACAGGGATTTCCTCACAAACAATAATGCGGCCGCCCTGTTCGATGACCTTACCAATGAAATTGTGACCGTCCACATGGGTGCCGCGCTGGGCGACAAACATGGTGTTGGGGTCATTCACCTTGCGAGAGTCGAAAGTGATGGCCTCCACCTGACGTTCGGCGGAACCGACAAGTTCATATTTGCCTATATTCTGCAATAAAAAAGATAAGGTTTTCATTGCCATTGCTTGTTTTGATTATTCTAGATAGAGGGTTACGGTATTGGTGGCGGAGTTGAAATCCTGACGGCGTACCACTCCAAAGCCTTTGATTTTCACTTGATAGCCAGCGCGTATCAGTTCGCTGACGGCGTCGGCGGCAATCATGTCCGTCACATCAGGCAGTTTGTCACCTTGTTTGAATTTTGCAGGTTTCAGCATGATCGAATTATCTTGTCGCAAACCTGAATTGACGTATGGCACGGGCATTTGACTGTCAGGACAAGCGATGCCCAGCTGTTTCATGAGGAACTTGTACTGTTCCGTGTTGACCACGTGGGTTCTGGGTGTTTTGGTGTTTTGATTATGATTGACAGTTTGCAATGCGCCATAGCTATTGTTGCCGGTGTTCATGATATTCCTGGCAATGCAAGCGAAGACATCCACAGCAATGGAACTTTTTTTGGACACATTGTACATGAAAACCAGACAGGTGTATTTTGGGGTGTCGGCGGGAAAATATCCGCAGAAAGAAACACTGTTCTTGCTGTAGTTGTATGCTTTGAGTTCCTCGTCCCAGATGTCACGGGTGCCGGTTTTACCAGCAAAAGTTATTATGGTGTCTCGGTACGGGCGGGCAGTGCCGTGTTCGCCGTAGACCACTGCTTTCAGGTAGCTTTTTGCCTTGGCGATAGTTTGTGGACTGCATATTTGCTCGTTGAGGACTTCTGCTTGAAAGGTCTCTATGGGTTCAGTCTCGTGGGCTTTGGTGATGTATTTGACGAAGAGTGGTGCCAGCATTTTACCGTTGTTGGCGATGGCATTGTAATATACCAGAGTCTGGATGGGGGTCATGGTGAATCCAGCCCCATAGCAGGTGTTGTAATAGGTATGAAAATCTTTGGCATTACGCTTGAGATTGGGTGCCTGAATCTTACCTAATTGTGTGGAGAAAGAGGTGGTGATGTAGAGTTGGTCGATTTTCTTCAGGTAGTCTTTATAGTTATTATCGCCGAAGGCATCAAAGATCATGGAAGATATACCGACATTGGAGGAGCGCTGGATAATTTCACTGGGATAAGCGAAAATATTCTTGTGAGCATTGTCGTCATAGGAACTTTTGTCATATTTATGGTACACGTATTTCCTGCCATTGTCTTTGTTTTTTCTTTCGAAATCATGACACATAATGTGATAGGTCTTGTTATCATCACCATGTCTCTGTTCCAGGTAGGCGAGGGCAGAGGCAATCTTGAAAGTGGAACCCGGCTCCACCATCTTGTGCAGCGCGTATTCATCGCTTTCAGTATAGTCACTGCCGTCACGATTGGTTCGACGCAGGTTGCAAATGGCTTTGATTTCACCCGTCTCGGTTTCCATCACCACTGCGCAACCCCATTCTGCATTTTGTTCTTTTAGTTTGGTTATCAGTTCATTATGGACAATGTTCTGAATTTCATAATTTATGGTAGTATGAATGTCGAATCCGTCAATGGGTTCTACATACTCATCCATGGGCAGTCGCGCCTTGTTGACATATAAATATTTACGGGATCCTTCCACTCCAGCCAATTGTTCGTCAAAGTAGTATTCTATGCCATACTGACGGCCGTTGGTGTTCAAGCCCAAAGTTCTTTTGGCCAAATCACCATAAGGGTTGGTGCGTACAGTGTGGTAGGTGTAGTTTAAGCAGTATTTACCAATCTTTTCGGAAAGCATAGGCAACTTGTTGACAAAAGCGGTATCTTCTGAAGTAATCCATTGTTGTTCGTTGCTTATGTTGGATTGCAATATGAGGGAGTTGCAAGTGTCTTTAAGTGCATGGGCGATTTTATTACGATAGTAGGGCAGAGTGCTCCTGGAATCAGTTGAAGGATATCTGTCTTTGAAATGATTATAGAATCCCGTACTCAGTTTGTCTACTAGTTCGTTCAATTCGGCGGCGGAATGAGTGTACTTGGTGTCTTTTTTGTAAAAAGCTTTGCCATCGATGGTGATGTCAAACACAGTGACATTGCTGACCAATACCCGGTTTTGATCGTCATAGATTTCGCCTCTGACAGGGCGCACGTTGTTGGCTATCACAAAGCAGTTACAGGTTGAATCTTTGTAGAGAGGGCTCTCCTTCCAGTCTTCCTGGGTTTTGTCGAGGCATTTGGAGGAGGTGCCGCTGTAGAGCGCACGTTGGAAAATGACGAGATGCAGGATTTTGCCAAAGCAGCAAACACCCAGCAACAACACCAAAAACAGGATGACTCCCATTCTTGTGTTGAAACGTTTGTTTCCCGTGTTTTGGTTACTCTGCATCTTCTTTTGGGGTTTGGACGACGATTTTATAAATGTTTTTTTCTTTATTCTCGAAGCCTCTGTTGTTCAGCATTTGTCTCAGTTCCTGGTTCTGGTCATACAGGATGTACTGGTTGTTGTGTTTCAGTGCGCTGATAGTCTGCTTGTATTCGGTTTCCAGCTGTTTGATTTTTTGTCTTTTGGCAGCCATGTTGTGTTCATTCAGCACAATCAGGATCATCAGCAAGAATACATAGGTGATGTAGGGATACCAGCGGATGGTTTCCGGAGCAAACAGAAAGTCACCGGAGAGCAGTTGCTTCCAAAAGCTGTTGCCCTTGGTTTTGGGCTCTTTGGGTTCTTGTTTGCTGGTGCTTATCATCTTGTGTTATTTTTTCTCTGCGACTCTTAATTTTGCGCTGCGGGCGCGGGGGTTGACGGCGATTTCGTCCTCGTCGGGGATGATGGCCTTTCTGCTGATCAAGGTGAATGGGGTCATCAGGTTGCCGAAAAAGTCCTTGTCGGCTTCGCCTTCGAATTTGCCTGAACGCATGAAGTTTTTCACCAAGCGGTCTTCCAGTGAGTGGTAGGCGATGACTACCAGCCGTCCTCCTGGTTTCAGGCATTCCACCGTTTGGCTTAAGAACTCTTTCAGCACAGCCATCTCGTCATTCACCTCTATTCTGATGGCCTGGAAAAGCTGCGACAGCACTTTGTTCTCTTTGCCTTTCGGGAGCATTGGTGTTACCGCAGCGACCAGCTGTGCGGTGGTGGCGATTTCGGCTTTTTCCCGCTCGCTCACAATCTGGCGTGCCAGTTGTTTGCCGTTGGGCAGTTCGCCGTAGGTGTAGAACATGGAGGCTAAACGTTCTGGGGCGTAACCGTTGATGATTTCGCGGGCGGAAACCCCTTTCTGCTGGTTCATGCGCATGTCCAAAGCACCATCAAATCGGTGCGAAAATCCCCGTTCCGCTGTGTCGAACTGGTAGGACGACACCCCGAGGTCGGCTAAAATGCCGTCGGCGGGACAACATTTATAATATTGGGCGAATTTCTTCAGATGGCGGAAATTGCTTGGAACAAATTGGAAGCGTTCGTCATCTATAATATTATGTTGTGCGTCAGGGTCTTGGTCGAAGGCCAGCAAATGGCCGTCTGAATTCAGGCTTTCCAAAATTTTCCGGGAATGTCCGCCACCGCCAAAGGTGACATCGATATAGGAGCCGGAGGGATTGGTGACCAGTTGCTGAACGGATTCCGCAAGGAGGACGGGATTATGATAACTCATTGGGTTCCTCCTTTCGCGCAGTATTATAAAGTCCACGATGGATTTCTTCGTTCAACTTGTTCAGTTCTTCGGGGGTCATGTCGAACTCTTTGTGGTATGCCTCACTGTCCCAAACGTCAATTTTGCCGTCATCCAAGATCATAACTACCTCACGATTAATGTTGTAGTAATCCATGAAAAATTTTGGAATGACGAGGCGGCTTTGTGAGTCACATTCCACATAGGTATTGCGCGTAAGAAATGCGTTGCGGTATTTCTTGATTGCTATGATGTTTCTGTCCAAAGAATTAAGATAGTCCATCTGTTTCTCGTAGGCCTTCATGGTCCATAAGGTCACATGGTTGCCGAAACCGCGGGTTACCATAAAACAGTTGCGGTCATCTTCGTCCAATGACTTCAAGAGCATGGTGGGTAATTTCATACGCCCATGCTTCTCGATGGCAGCTTCATAATAACCTTGACTGAATTTTGGCATTTTTTTTCTTTGGTTTTATCGTGGCAAAGATATATCTTTTTTCAATACTTTTTCCACAATTTTTCCCTTTAGGCCTAAAAAAGATAATATTTTAGTGTAATTCGTTGAAAATCAGNNTATTCAAAATCAATGTTATAGAAATATAAAATGGAGGTATTTCCAAATTTTTCCACAATAGATTGTTGATTTTCGGAGAAATCTGGAAAAAAATGGAAACTTTTGGAGTGGGATGGAAGGTTATCAACAAAAAAACGACCCGAAGGTCGTTATACTTTCCACAGGGGAATGTTGATTAATGTGCCAATTGAATTAAGGGGAGTCTCGGGCTTTGCCCTCGAGGGGAGTTTCGCTGCGCTCAAGGGGAGTCTCACTTCGTTCGAGGGGAATGATTTTGCACGAACGAGATCCCATTGCGGCCTCGAAAAGGTCGAATCTTAGTAACCCCGCACGTAAGTGAGGGGCCTAGAACGCCACAATCTTCAAATATTCCACAAGCACTGCGGCGAGGACCGCTCCGATGGCGACGGTGAGCAGGTCGCGCTTACGCCACGACATGATGAGGGCTACCACCGTGGCGACCACACCTGAGGTGAGACTCTTGGTGGAATAGATGACATCGGGGAAGGTCATGGAGGCCAGCACACAGAAGGGGATGTAGAACATGAAGTCCTTGAACCAGCGGTTCTCAAGCTTTCGGTGGAACACAGCCATGGGTGTCACCCTGATGAAATAGGTGGTGAGGGCCATGACGGCCAGCATGATGCCTGCGGTGGAGAAGGTGAACTGACTCATCGTGCCACCTCCTTTCTCTCGGCCTCATCAGGGATTTCGTCGGTTTTGAAGAAAGTGGCGCAGATGGAGGCTGCTCCGATAGCGGAGAGGATCAGCGACCAGCCACCGCCGTTCTGCGAAATCTGGTTGATGCCGGGCACATATTTGAACATGCACGACAGGGCCGAGGCAATCAGGATGGCGTAGAATATCTTCTTGTTGGTCTTTGAGGGCGGCACGATGATGGCGATGAACATACAGTACAAGGCAATGCCCATGCAGGCCTGCACCATGGCGGGCATCAGCTCGGCGGCGAAAGCGCCCAGCACCGTGCCTAAGGTCCAGCCGACAATCGGGCAGGTCATCAGGCCTGTGAAGAAACGGAAACTGACGTCCTCTTTCTCCATGGCAGCCAATGCGAAAATTTCGTCCGTCACGCCAAATGCCATGATACATCGTTTGTAGGTCGGCATTTTGGGGTCTATCTTTTGCGTCAGTGAGAGGCTCATCAGGAAGTAGCGGATGTTCACCACCAGGGTGGTCATGGCCAGCTCTATGGCAGGGGCGCCCCCGGCAATCATGCGGATGCCGGCAAACTGACCGGCGGAGGCCAGGTTGGTGAGCGAGATGAAAACCGCCACCCAGGGGTCGAAGCCCATCTGCACAGCCACCAAACCGAAAGTGAACGATACGGGCACATAGCCCAAGCCGATGGATTTGCCCAGCAACAAGCCCCGCTTATAGTCGCTTTTCGGCTGTTCCTTGCGGGACCTGCGTCTCAGAACCTTGATCAGAAGGGGAAGACGACGTACAATCAAGAGGTCGTTGACCTGCTCGCGCACACGCCGGTTGAACTTGTCGCGTCTCCATTTCATGGCGCGCAAGGTGGCTTTTCGGCGTGAATCGCGTCGGCTGCTTACACTCTTGATTTTTTTACTTTCTTCTACCACAGTGATTTAGGTGCTTTTTGAGACTGAAAATTTCAGAGTGCAAAGGTAGTGAATTTTTCAATGTGCCAATTAACAATGTGCTAATGTGCCAATGATAATTAGCAAATGATTATAGGGATTAGTGGATAGGGGTTAGTATTGAAATTTGAATTCTGAATTTTGAATTCTATTGAATACGCCATTGAAAATTAAAACTTCAATCTCACGAACACCGGATAATGATCCGAGGGGTTGCGGCGGGTATAGGGACTGAAGGAGATTTCCTGCGGTGCGTCGGAAGCCTTTTGGCTCACGTCCGAGCGCTCGTTAGGGGTCCAATAACTGTCGGTGAGCACACCATAAGCCTCCACCTGTGTGGAAGGCGACACAAACACATGGTCGATACGGCTTTGGGTGAAGTATTCCGTTTTGTAGGCGTTGAAGGTGCCGTTCTCCGCGAAGCGTATGCGGGCGGCATCGTACGAGTCCTTCAGCAGTCCCGACTGGGTAAAGATAGTGTAGATCTCATCGTTTTGGTCCACATTGAAATCGCCGGTGAGGATGACAGGAAGCCCGTTGGTCATCTCTTTGATGCGCTTCACCACCAACTTGGCAGCCTCTCGCCGGGCCACCACGCCCACATGGTCCATGTGGAGGTTGAAGTAGTAAAAGGTTTGGAAGTTCTCATTGTGTCTGTCGGATTGCTTGTCACTTGCGTCGTTTTGAGCGGTTTTAACTGAAAACTTGCCCCAAGTGCAGATGCGTATGCAGGCCGCATCCCAACCCAAGGCGGGCTTGTCAGGTGTCTCGTTGAGCCAGAAGTCGCCATGGTCGAGGAGTTGTAGTTTGTCTTTTTTGTAGAAGATGGCCTCGTGTTCGCCGCCGTGCTTGCCATCATCGCGCCCTATGCCGATATAGTCGTAACCGTCCAGGGCTTTGTGCATGTCGAGGAGCTGGCTGTACAGCACTTCTTGGGTGCCAAAAATGACGGGAGCCATGAAGTTGATTTGGTCGCAGATGACCTGGCAGCGTTTAGGCCAAATATTGCCCTGCACACTGTCGTTCCAGTTCTTATAGCGGATGTTGTAGCTGCCGACAAGCATCTCCTGCGCGGAGACAAAGATGACAAGAAACAGGAAAATACTTGAAAATAGAAAGCTTTTCAAAAGAATAGGGTGTTTTTTCATGTTGGTCATTTTATTTTCCGCAAAAATACATAAAAAACACATATATTAAAAAGACTCCCCTCGAACACGCAGTGTGAGACTCCCCCTTCATGCGCAGCATGACTGCCCTCGAGCGTAGCGAGACACCCCTTTTGTGCGCAACATGACTCCCCTTGTGCGTATGCACAAATCTCCTTGAGCGCAGCGAGATTCCTCCCCAAAATTAAATTCATTTGCTAATTATCTTCAACATTCCCCTGTGTATAAATACTATCCTTTTATTGAAAATTGAGGGTAATATCTTTTTAATTTTGTAAGTTATAGTAAAGTAGTAAATTAACAATGATGAAAAACCATAAATATTCCCGTTTGTTGTTTGCGGTGGCGGTGTTGGCGGTGACACTGATGCTCGCTCCCCTCGACGCTTTTTCGCAATCGAAAAGCGCAAAGTTGAAAAATGACAAGAAGAAAATCGAGACAGAAATCGCCAATACTCAGAAACTGCTGAAACAGACCGAGAAAAACAAGAATGCCTCTTTGCAGCAAATCAGTGTCCTGCGTCAGCAAATTTCCAATCGTGAGGCATTGATTACCACTTTGAACACTGAAATCTTCCAACTGGAGGAGGAACTGGCCATGAATGTCAAGCTGTCACAGGATTTGAGCAAAAAGCTTGAATACATGAAGTCAGATTATTCCCGCGTGGTGTATCTGGCCTACAAAAACCGTAAACTCATCGACAAAGTGACCTTCCTGCTGTCGTCGGATAACTTCTCTCAGATGTTCCGTAGAATTAAATACTATTCGGTCTTCGCCAACAATGTGAAACGTCAGGTGGAACTGATTGAGAAAACGCAGGAGGAAATCAGATTGAAGAATGAAGAGATTGTGCAGATGAAAGCTGAGAAACTGGCTTTGCTGGAAGGTAAGGAAGTGGAAATCAAGAAACTGGAGATGGACAGAACAGCTACTACAAAGAAAGCCCAGGAGCTGAAACAGAAAGAGAAACAGCTGGCCAGCACACTTCAGGAAAAACAGAAAAAGAGAAAAGAACTGGATGTGGCCATCAAGAAAGCTATCGAAGCGGAAATTGTTGCGGCCAACAAGAAAAAAGCTGAGGAAGCTGCCAAAGCCGCCAAGGCCAAAGCCAACAAGAATACCACCAACACGTCGTCTTCCAGCAGTAGTGGCAAAACAAGCGCCAAGAACGAGATTGTGCTGACTCCCGATGAGCAGCTGGTGAGCAATTCCTTTGCCAACAACAAGGGCAAGCTGCCATGGCCGGTAGCCAAAGGCGCCAAGGTGGGCGATTTCGGCAGCTATCCGCATCCCGACGTACCTTCGGTAATGATTGAGAACCGCGGTATTGACATCTTGGTGGAACCGAATACCGCCGTCAGGGCCGTTTTCCAAGGCGAGGTGACCGGTATTCTGGATGTGATGGGCACTAAGGTGTTGATGATTCGTCATGGTGAGTATCTTTCCGTATATCAGAATCTTGCATCGGTAAATGTAAAAAAAGGAGATAAGGTAACTACCAAACAAACCGTTGGCACGGTGGCCAGGTCATCGACCAACAATACTTACGAACTTCATTTTGAAGTGTGGAAGAACAATGTCTATTTGAACCCGAACCAGTGGTTGTCGGGAAGATAAAACCATCGATTATGCAACTGAGTGTCGCCAAGGCATTGCAAGACAAGAATCCCGGCCTCTACAAGAAATTGCCGGCTTTCGTCATCCGTTGGATAGAGCGTATGATCTGTCAGGATGAGATGAATATGCTTCTCAGAGAGCATGGTCATTTGTCTTCGCTGGATTTCACCAATGCAGTGGTCAATTATCTGGATAATGAGTTGGTGGTACATCATGAGGAGCGGATTCCTGAAACAGGGCGTTATATCATTGTGTCCAACCACCCACTCGGGGGCTTGGACGGTATGGTACTCATCAGTGTTTGCGGACGGCATCGTCGCGACATCAAGTTTCCCGTCAACGATTTGCTGTATTACGTGGAGCCGTTGCGCGAGATTTTTGTTCCTATCAACAAACATGGGAAAACGGGAGAAGAGGCGCGTCAGATGTTTCACGACGCTTTCGATTCGGACAGTCTGCTGCTGTATTTTCCGGCTGGCTTGTGCTCGCGTCGCAAAAACGGGGTAATTCAGGATCTGGAATGGAAAAAGACCATCATCACCAAAGCCAGACAAACGCAGCGGGATGTCATTCCATGTTATTTCGACGCGCGCAATTCCAACACTTTTTACAGGGTGGCCAATTTGCGTGAAAAGTTGGGAATCAAGTCGAATTTGGAAATGACCTTGCTGCCTCGCGAAATGATGAAAAAGAAAAAATCACATTTTGAGCTTTTTTTCGGCGAACCGATATCTTATAGTCGTTTTGATGACTCAAAAAAAGACAAGGAATGGGCGGCATGGCTGAAAGAGCAGGTTTATCAGTTGAAAAACAAACAATAGGGAGTATGGAAAGTATTATTAAACCTGTCAGTGTGGACGTGCTCAAACGGGAGTTGACCGACGATAAGATTCTGCGGAAGACAAATGCGTTGGATAACGTCATTTACATGGTGGATATTCATGATTCTCCCAATGTTTTGCGTGAGATAGGCCGCTTGCGCGAGCTTACTTTCAGAGCAGCGGGGGGTGGAACTGGCAAGGAACTCGACTTGGACGAGTTTGATCAAGGCCCCCATGCGTGGAAGCAACTGATTGTGTGGAATCCGAACGAGGAGGAGATTGTGAGTGCCTATCGCTTTGTGAAGGGCATTGATGCGCCAGTGGACGAGAAAGGTTATCCGCAAACGGCGACTTCGGAATTGTTCGAGTTCTCTCAGCAATTCATCCAGAACCAATGGCCGCGCACCATCGAGCTGGGGCGCAGTTTTGTACAGCCGAAGTATCAGGTGTCAGCCGATCCGCGAAAAGGGCTTTTTGCGTTGGATAACATCTGGGATGGACTGGGAGCCTTGGCGGTGAAATACCCTGAAACAGAGTATTTCTTCGGCAAAATGACCATGTACAACAGCTATAGCCGCTTGGCTCGCCGACTGATTATTGATTTCCTGAAAAGATATTTCCAAGGAGATGAGAATCTGGTAAAGCCTTTTCATTCCACCGATAAAATCAAGAAAGTAAGTAAGAAAAACAGTCCTGTTTTTAAGGAAAAAAGTTTAAGCGAAAGCCTGGCTATCGTGAAGAAAAAAGTCAGAGCGATGGGAACTGTCATCCCTCCGCTCATCAAATCATACATGTCGATATCGCCTTCCTTGAAGTATTTTGGCATTTCCGATAATCCGAGTTTCGGCGAGGTGGAAGAACTCGCTGTCATGATTCATATACCGGAAATATACGAAAACAAGAGGGATCGCCATATAACGTCATTTCTCAAATCTAAATAAACATGGATTACCAAATCAAAAGCGTAAAATTTCTCAAGTCCGAGGTAGATTACAAAAAATGCCCAGCGGACCGTTTACCCGAAGTTGCCTTTATTGGTCGTTCCAATGTAGGTAAGTCTTCATTGATCAACATGCTAGCAAATCATAAGGATTTGGCAAAAACTTCATCAAAACCTGGCAAAACCCAAACCATCAACCATTATGAGGTGGATAAGCGTTGGTATCTGGTGGATCTTCCGGGCTATGGTTATGCTTCCATTTCCAAGTCAATGCGTGAGAAATGGGAGAAGATGATAGACAATTATCTCAGATACCGTAAAAATCTCCAGTCGGTATTTGTATTGGTGGATATCCGTCTGGAGCCGCAGGAATTGGATATCAAATTTATCAATAAATTGGGAGAGATGGGCATGCCGTTCTCCTTGGTATTTACCAAGGCGGATAAAATTGGGAAAAACAAGGGCGCTGTCAGTGTGCGTAATTTCTGCCGTAAGCTGATGGAAACCTGGGAAGATTTGCCACCGTTTTTCGTATGCTCCTCTGTGGATGGACGCGGGAAACAGGACCTGTTGGACTATATCGACCAGATTAACGAATATTATTACAATCAGAAAAAACAGGAGAAGGAATGAAAAGGATAGCTGTGATTTTGTCAATTGTTATCGTGGCTTTGCTTGCATTGTCGATAACAGCGTGTATGACAGCCAAAAAGAAGGCTGAGATGGCGCAGAACAAACCTTTGGTGGGAACTTATTGGGTTTTAAAATCCGTGAAAAGTGAGGATGTTCCCAAGAGCATCATCACACCCAATATCGTATTTAAGAGCGATGGCCGTTATTCGGGTAATCTGGGCTGTAACAGCTTTTTCGGCACATATCACTGTGGCAAAAAGAAAATCAAAATGGAGTTCGAGGGCGCCACTAAGCGTTTATGTGAAAATATGAAAGTGGAGAAATTGTTTTTCGCGAACTTGCATAGCGAGTTCACTCAATATGAAACTATTGAGGATACACTTATCCTGAAGGATAAAAACGGTGAAGTTTTGCGTTTCTTCGCCGGCGTAAAACCGGAATAGGTTTTAGTGATTAGTGATTAGGGGTTAGAAGGTTAGAGGATTATGGATTTTGAATTTTGAATTCTGAATTCTATTAACTAATCCCTAACCCCTAAAACCTAACCCCTAATC
>LXOW01406807.1_pt1 | contig 28564 bp, 23 predicted proteins | sample 1368591 | NCBI WGS metagenome assembly LXOW01 (sample SAMN04884650, study PRJNA319009) | bovine gut metagenome | isolation source: Cow rumen | host: Bos taurus | place: Italy: Legnaro (PD) | collected 2014-07-09
GGCAGACTGAGTTTATCTGTGTATCATACGTCTGAAGGGGCATAAAGTATCTCTATTTGTTTCATAATTTATAGGTGGTCAACTTTAATTCGTTTAGGTGGTCAACTTTAATTCGTTTAGGTGGTCAACTTTTGCGATCGTTTAACAGCCCTTTTTTCAAGAGGTCTTTAACGATTTGGTATCAAACTCGGGAAAAAAGCTGTTACGAAAAGGCAATGGTACTGGCTTTCAAAATGCTCAGCAGCTGGTTTACCNNAACCGCATGGATTAAGGTTGCGCTATGTTTTTCCACTCAAAATCATGTGGGAAAGTTGAGTTTCATAATTATGATTTTACTGTCAAAAACTGACAGCTTTTTAAACAGACGGCAGGAACCATGCGTTTTTCATGTTAAGATAATAAGAGGAGTTTTGTTTATTATTTAGCCAAAAATATAAAATATTTAAATTTTACTGTTTTTGACTCAAGTTTAATGTTTATAATTACTGAAAGCATTTACAGAACAGGGATGGAGCGCTGATTTATAAAGCCGTGAACTAACTTTCAAAAACGGCACTGACACCGAATCAGCCGATAAGAACAGGGATTAATTCAGAATGGACCAGCTAAATCACATTATGTTGATCATAGGGCTGCTGCTGTCATGCAGCATCTTTGCTAGTCGAATTTCCTCAATTATGGGTCTGCCGGTTCTGCTTCTGTTCCTTATTCTCGGAATGATGTGCGGAGAAAACGGAATTATTCTCGGCATTCAATTCAGCAATTATCATCTGGCCTTCTATATCGCAAATCTGGCTCTTGCGATCATTATTTTTGACGGTGGCTGTCAGACAAGCTTCTTCACCTTTAAAACCGCATCAAAGCCCGCGATAATACTTTCCACCCTCGGGGTACTGATTACCACGCTTATTGTCGGTGGAGCCGTCTACTACATATTCAAAATGAGCTTTTTTGAATCACTGCTTGTGGGATGCATGATCGGTTCAACAGACGCCGGTGCGGTGTTCTCTCTCCTGGGAAGCAACGGCGTAAGCCTTAAAAACAAGGTTCAGGGACCGCTGGAAATTGAATCCGCAACCAACGACCCTATGGCGATCTTTCTGACAATTACAGTTATTGAAATCATCAAGGCCACAGTCAATTCCAATGACGTTACCGCCTCAGAAACATTTACCATTTCAAACGCCCTGCTGTTCTTCATCAAACAGTTCTCCTTCGGTATCGTGTTCGGCATCGTATTCGGCTATCTCGGAAGAATGCTTCTGAACGCCATAAACATTCCTAACGGTCTCTACTCCCTTCTGGTGCTCGGCGTGGCCTTTACCGGTTTCGCCATCACCTCATCCATGGACGGTTCAGGATTCCTGGCAATATTCATCATCGGCATGATCATCAGCAACACCAACATGAGACAGCTGCTTTACATACGTCCTGTGCAGGACGGTCTTACCTGGCTGTCGCAGATATGTCTGTTCCTGATGCTCGGACTGCTGGTTGAACCGCCTAAACTTATAGAACACACAGTCGACGGTCTTATCGTGGCATGCGTCATGGCGTTTCTTGCAAGACCGGTCGCCGTATTTCTCTGTCTTAAACTGCTGTTCAAATTCAGCACCAGGGAGCTGCTGTTCATCTCGTGGGTAGGCCTGAGAGGCTCAGTACCTATAGTACTGGCTATCTACCCTATCATGAATGACATTCCTAACGGAGACATCTTCTTCAACATCGCCTTCGTGGTGGTGATATTCTCGCTGCTGGTACAGGGAGCCACCATTCTTCCGGTGGCGAAATTCTTTGACGTTTACGCTCCAAGCTCCACCACTCCGGTAAGCAAGGGTCAGATGGGTATAACCATTGACGATGACTATGAAATCTTCAATTACGAAATCAAGCATAAAACCTGTCAGGATCAGCTGCTGAGCGAAATCAAGTTTCCGAACAGAACCATGGTTGCCTCCGTATTCCGCAAGAGCCAGATTCTGCATCCGGTAAGCCGCCTCAAGCTTAAGAAGGGAGATATCATCTCCATTATCGGACACTCCGACGACGAGCTTCTGCTGAATGCAATCTTCAACGGTGACACTCCGGTCAAGAAGGTTCATTATCCTTATAACGGAGATATTCTTCTGTCCGGCGAAGCCAACATGACTGAAATTGCCGAAAAATACGATCTTGTCATCACCTCAAAGGAACAGGATCTTAACCTTGGAGACTTCCTTTCATACCACCTCGGCGGCATTCCTACCGTAGGTGAACGTCTGACCGTCATTGACTGCCGCTTCACCATCTGTGAAGTATTCGGTTCGCAGATTATCAAGGTGGGCTTTGAAAAGCTTGAAAACAACATCTGATTCCGGAGTTTTCCGCCGAAAAAAAAATACAATCGGGCACTGAAATCATTTTCAGGCCTAAAGCACGCTTATTCCCGGATATATTTTTGCAAATTTTGACTGAATTCTTGATTATTGCAAGAACTTGTCACTGTTTTATGTTGTATTTCTTCATATCCTGTATCATATAAAGTATCGTGTGTATACTATCTATCAATGCTTTGAGCATGCTCTGCATCATCATAATCCCTTCATGAAGAACGGGAAACATAATAATTCATAACATGATGCCCGCAGAGCGGTAGATACTGAAAAAACAGTCCGCGGGCAGCATAGACCCGTAAAAATAACAAATCAGCACTTGCAGGAAAAACAGTACAGCAAATCTCACCGCCGGCAGACTCCGCTCTGCAGGCTGTTTCCGTTGCCACCCGTGCTTCCCGCAGGCTGATCCCGTTAAAGGACTTTTTCCTGACGGCAGAAGGCTCAAATCCGCAGTACCTTTTCTTACGGATAAACTCTGCAGTCAGAGGCAAAGACAATAAAAATAAAGAGTTTAGCATGAACAGACGTCGTAATTCAGGTCTCTCCAAACCTGCTCTTCTTCTGGGTATTGTAGTTGCAGCCGCAAGTGTCGGTGTCGGTACCTATACCGTAATAAAGGCAAAAAAGGCCCAGGAAAGCGAAAACAATTTTGAAAACATCGATCCAACTTCTCCGGTTTCCATCGCCGGGGCTCTGTACGGGTGTATTCTGTCCGACAGTTATGACGAAATGCCGGAACTCGTTTCCATGCTGAAAACGTATGAGGCGGAAAATCCGGATATTCCTGAAAAAAGCGATGATGACGAGGATTCTTCTGAAAGCTACGGCTATGAAGAACAGAATACGGGTGAAGAGGAAGAATTCGGTTTATCCGTCTCTGTCGACGACAGCGGCGTGGATATCAGTAAATACCTGTCAACTGCCGCCAACTCCAATATCAGGGACAAAATCATCTATCTTTCAAACCAGCTGAATTCAGAAAAGCTGGTTCCCGAGACCTATGCCTTCTACCTGAACTCACTCAGCAACATCTTTGAAATATACAAACCTCATTCCGAAGATGAACAGCATATCAAGGATTCGATCATTGCCTACACCGTCTACAAAAACAATCCTGACTACACAATTCAGGATGTCAGGTCCATGTTCGGTCCGTATGACGCCCTTAATCTGGTGCGCTATCTGATAGGTTCAAACGACTACGAACGCGCATCGGGTTACGAGCTGCGCAGATTCATAACCGATGAATCAAAAAGCCTCATCAGTCAGATCCCGACAAATCTGAACAACAGCACCATGCTGAACCTTTCCGCATCCGACTTTGTAGGCTTTAACACCAATACACTCAAGGACGTCATCAGACTGCAGAAAGGACTGCCGGCAGTCATGGCACACATTCCGATGATCAGGGAAGAAACCCCGAAGGAAAACCATGACAGCATCGACATGCTGAAGTCCGCATTCGAATCAACGGTAAGAAAGTCTCTTGACTTCGCGGAGCTGGGCAAAAAATACTACCAGTGCATTGCCACAACCAGTGAACCGTTCTTTCTTACCGGTATAGTAACACCGGTAAAATACAAGAACGTTGCCAATCTGGACAAGATTCAGCTTCATGCGTACAAAATGAATATAACTCAGCCGTTAACAGGATGTCCTGAGCTCAAAAACGTATATATTCTGGCTCCTGATCTTCAGGGGTATTCAGATCTGCTGAGCCGTGCATCGAAGAAGATGAGTGACGACGACAGAAACAACTACCACAAGGATATTTCCCTTCTTGAAAGAATCAACAGCGGTTCCGAAACCGAGATCACCCTTACCCTTCTCGGATCAGATATAGCCGCCGTGGAAAACCATCTGGAGCAGAATCCTGAACAGGGTAAATTTGTGGGAAATACGGAGCAGGGAATTCTCTTCAATCTTAACCTCCCTTCCATGAAGCTGCTGAAGACTCTGGAAATAAGTCCTGACACCAGACAGATCTTCGCTCCTACAAAAATGCTTACAACCAAACGTACCCAGGCCATCAACAAGCTGAAAATCATAACCGATTTCATCGAAGTCGAACAGAGACTCGGGAAGATCAATTTCGGCATGCTGGAATATGAACCGTACAAGTTCATGGCTCAGACAAGAGGCGGAGAAGTCAGCAACAGCGAGCTTTACACTCAGAACGATGCCGGAACTTCAGGTTCCGAGACAGCGGCTGTTCAGACCGAGACCGAACACACGGATACAGTTCATGAAACCGTTGAGACCGCCTCAGCATCAACAGATGCACAGCAGTCTTCCGAGACTGCCGGCATTCAGGCCGACACTCAAACGACGGAAACTGTTCAGGCCGAAAAACCGGCAAACGATACCGAAGAAAAATCCTGTTCCGACGGCTCAGATTCCTGCATGGAAACAGCCTCTGCAGACACTCCTGAAACAGCTGATGCCGGAGTAAAAGAAGAAACTCCGGAAGCTAATGTCATCGTGGAAACCGCCCATGTAAAAAATCCTGAACCGGGTTCGGCTGAAGATCTGTCAAACAACCGGAGCGTGGAGGAAGCCGCCAGAGAATCCGAATCAGTGGAAACGGCTGAAATCACCTCTCCGGAACAGCAGGCGGAACCGGAACGGCAGGAGAACCTGCTCACACCGGAAATACTGCAGGAAAAAGACATTGCCACTCTCAAGCTTCTTGTGGATGAAAAGAACTCTGACGCCATGTACGAACTGGCCAACCGTTATCTCAAAGGACACAACGGTGTTAAAAAGAATGTCAAAAAAGGCGTGTCCCTGCTGGAACAGGCCTGCAGCCTCGGCAATTCCAATGCTCAGTACATGCACGGACGCATTCTGCTTGATGACAAAAAGGCTTCAGCCGCCGACAAGACAAAGGGAGCACGTTTTATCATAGAAGCCGCCGAATCAGGACATTCAGATGCCATGTATCAGGCAGGTCAGCTGCTCTACAACGGGGAGTACGGCATTAAGCGGGACCTTCAGAAGGCTTTTGAATACTTCTCCATGGCTTCGGAACAGAACAATCAGGATGCCACCTACATGATGGCAAAAATGTACCTCAACGGAGAAGGTGTCAAGGAAAACAGACAGCGTGCCTACAATCTGCTGATACATACTGCCAAGACCAATGCCAGTGCCGCCTATGAACTCGGTCTCATCTATGAAGGCGGCATTATTGACGGCGTCAGGGATGAACGTCTTGCAACCGAAAATTTCATCTTCGCGGCCCGTAAAGGTAACAAAGAGGCATACCGCAAAGCCGGTCTTGCCCTTATTGAAACCAAAACCGGAAGCAAGGAGGCTCTGCGCTATCTCGAACCTTACCGCGACAGAAACGACAAGGACGTTGATACGGCACTGCTTAATTACTACATAAAGATGAACAACAGCAGAGAAGTGGCAAAGTTCATCGCCGTGGCGCCTCCTGAAATTCAGGAACGCTATCCGGTGGAAATGGGCATGCTCTACGAAACAGGCAACGGCGTGGCTCAGAATTACGCCAAGGCGGAGGAATACTACCGTAAAGGTACCGAAGCCAAGATACCTGACGCATTCTGTAATCTCGGTGATCTCTTCTATTACGGAAAAGGACGCGACAGAGACCTGAGAGCCGCCGTTGGACAGTACACAAGAGGCTCGGATCTCGGGTCCGTAAACTGCACGGAAAAACTTGCTTTCATCAAGTCAACCGAAAACAGCTACCGTAATTACGGCGAAGCACACTCCCTGATTTCCGGCATTCCGGATCAGAAAAGATCGGAACTCAGCAAGGCTCTGCTGGTATCCATGAACCTCTACGGCAAAGGTGTTCAGAAATCCCAGACGGAAGCCATCAGAATACTGAGAACCATGAAAACAGACGGTGCCACAGTTGTCCGTTCGATCTATGAGGAATCCTCCAAGGGAAACATGTGTGTGAACCCAATCCTTGCAGGGACCATCGGGGTGAAAAATAAAAACTCCATTCAGATATCCATAGGTCTGCTGAGTGATCTGTTCTTCATAAAGGATTATCAGGCAAACAACGGTACGCTGAATTTCAATGAAATTCTTTCAAAAACCAAAAAGATATGCAAACAGCCGGTAATTTCTGTAATGTTTGATGCCGGAGGAAACGTCCGTAAACCGGCATCAGCCGCACCTACCGATCCTGAAGCACAGTATCGGCTGGCCATGAGTCTTTTCCAGGACGGTAAATATGAGGAGTCTTTCAAATGGCTGAAACAGTCCGCAGATCAGGATTACGTAAAAGCCCAGAACAACCTCAGCATCTACTATCTGTTCGGCATAGGCACAGCACAGGACAGCAAGACGGCTCATGACATTCTCATCAAGGCCGTAAGCCGCGGCAACGCCAAGGCTCATTTCAACCTTGCCGCATTCAAGATGTTCGGCATAGGCTGTAAGGAAGACAATAAAAAGGCGCTTGAAATTCTGCATACCGCTGCCAAAATGGGAGAAAAAGCGGCCGCTGTTCAGCTCACCTACAATTATCTGAACGGCACCTGGTCCTCCAAGAATGAAGATGAAGCCTTTGAGGCTCTGATGCATATTCTGACGGACAGGTAACTGTTACGGGCGGATATCCGGTCAGGAGTGATTCCTGATGAGATATCTGCCGTTATCATGATTTTTTGCCGTTAAAGCTGATAATATGACCGCTTTGAGGTATAATACCTCGGGCTTCATGGTTTTTATGGTATTGCAGGAATGATTTTATGAAGATTTCAGTTGCAGTAATCACAATCAATCCGGACAGAGAGCATCTGAGCGACTGTCTGCATTCAATTGTCAGTCAGAGAGTGATTAAGGCAGATGAAATCCGTATCTATGACAGCTATGACGACAATTCGGTGTTCAGTATAGCCGAGTCCTACGGAGCCAGGGTAATCAAGTATCTGCCCAACAGTTCATCCGGGGCGAAATCCAAGATGAAGGAACCGGTCAAATACTTCAAAACCGAACTGGTTAAACAGATCGTATACGAAACCAGAGATGATGACATCCTGATTCTTCTCTCCGATGACTGCAGAATTGATCCGAGCGCCATCAGCGAACTTTTCAGATACTTCCTCAAGTATCAGGATCTCGCTCTTATCTACGGCCGCCAGATAGCCGAACAGGACTGCAACTATCTTACAAAATACGTTCATAACATATTCTTCCCTATCACCAAGAGAGACCTGCCTCTGTGGCATCTCATGAAGATATACTGTTCCTTCAATTTTGTGGCCTACAGGGTAAAATTCATCAAGGAGGAAGGCGTTATGCCTTCAGCCGAAGTGAGTGAGGATATGTTTGACAACATCTACATGAGCGGAAAGCTGTCCGATAAAGGATACCGCACCATGTACAATCCGCTGGCCATCTGTCACCGCAAGAGAGAGCTCAACGTATTCTATCTGTACCAGTATACCAGAGGTCTGTTCAGATTTCTGAAATCCAATGACTGGCTTACGGAAAAATGGTGGATGAGAAAAACGGATCTTGAAACCTTCTTCATCAATTTCAAAGACTATATCAGAAATTACAATTCCATTCCTTTCGTTTCTTTTTACGCCACCATCTGCTTCACCGCAGCCAAAATAGGCGAACTGCTGGCGGAAATCGATTATCAGCGTTCCATCAAACGTAAAACCATTAATGGCAAGGAACTGCTGGCAACCACCCTGTTTGACAAGGAAAACAAACTCTACAAGTAATCTCTGCAGAGTCCGTATTCAGTTTTGAATTATTTTCCATAACAGCTAAAAACCCGGGACTATAAAATCCCGGGTTTCTTCGTTATCGGATGTTCAGCTGATTATTCAATGTACTTGAAATCAATCTGCTTAATCTTTTCCTTCCATTCTGCAGGACCGGTAAGGTGAATGTTGTTACCCTGAGAGTCTACAGCAACGGTTACAGGCATATCCTTAACTTCAAATTCATGGATGGCTTCCATGCCGAGTTCAGGGAATGCAACCACTCTGGCCTTCTTGATAGCCTTTGATACCAGATAGGCGGCACCGCCAACGGCCATCAGATATACGGCACCGTGCTTCTTGATTGAATCGGTGGCCTGCTGACCGCGTTCTGACTTACCGATCATACCGATAAGACCGGTTTCTGACAGCATGGTTTCAACGAACTTGTCCATACGGGTAGAAGTTGTTGGACCTGCAGGTCCGATAACTTCATCACCTACGGCAGGAACAGGTCCTACGTAGTAGATAAACTTACCCTTGAAATCAACACCTTCAGGTAAAGGCTTGCCCTGTGCGATGAGGTCGCAGATACGCTTGTGGGCAGCATCACGGCCGGTCAGAATGGTACCGCTGATTAACAGGGTTTCACCAGTCTTCCAGGTTGCGATTTCTTCCTTGGTGATACCGTCAAGGTTTACTCTTCTTGCACCGTCTGCATTGCCGAGTTCAATATCAGGCCATTCATCGAGTGAAGGAGGAACAAGATTTACAGGACCGGTACCGTCAAGTTCAAAGTGAATATGACGTGATGCGGCACAGTTTGGAATGATTGCCACCGGCTTTGCCACGGCATGGGTAGGATAGCTCTTAACCTTAACGTCAAGAACGGTGGTCATACCGCCGAGGCCCTGAGCACCGATGCCGAGCTTGTTGATGCGATCGTAAAGTTCAAGACGAAGCTTTTCTTCTGAGGTTTCAGCCCCCTTGGCAATAAGATCTTCGATATCGATAGGATCCATCAGGGCTTCCTTGGCGAGAACGGCAGCCTTTTCCATGGTACCGCCCACACCTACACCTAAAATTCCAGGAGGACACCAGCCGGCACCCATATGCGGAAGCTGTTCAAGAACCCAGTCTTCGATTGAGTCTGAAGGGTTAAGCATTACCAGCTTTGACTTGTTTTCTGATCCGCCGCCCTTGGAAGCGATGAGGATTTCAACCTTGTCACCAGGAATCATTGAAATATGAGTAATTGCAGGAGTGTTGTCCTTGGTGTTCACACGGGCACCGATTGGATCAACGAGCACACTCTTACGTAATGGATTTTCGGCACAGCAGTATGCTCTGCGGGTACCTTCGTTAACCATTTCTTCAACGGTCATGTTGCCTTCAAAGGTAACATTCATACCGATGCGTACGAAACAGGTAACAATACCGGTATCCTGACATAAAGGACGGTGTCCGATGGCACACATCTTTGAGTTAACGAGAATCTGGGCAATGGCATTCTTTGCCGCAGGGTTCTGTTCCCTTTCATAAGCCTTCTTTAAGGATCTTACGAAATCAATCGGATGATAATAGGAAATATACTGCAGAGCGTCATAGATGGAATCTATAAAATCCTGCTGTTTGATTACGGTCATGTATGACTCCTTGTCAATATTAAGACTTAATATTTCAGACAAAAACAAAATGAAAATTTTTGCCGTTTATTATAGCACTTAGCAGGTGTTCTCTCAACGGCAAAACCGGGACAGAACATAGACAAATCAATAAATTGCTTAACTAAAAAACAGTTTTGTGACCTGACAGGCGAATGTCAGGTCTTTTTCCGGTGATAAAAAGACCTCCTGACTGAAAAACAAAGCAGCACACCAGTTTCCGGACAGGACAAATAGCGGAATCATTCTAACGGCTGGCACCTCCGCCGCTGGTTCTGCCTCCTCCATGAGAATGACCGCCGCCGGATCTGCCGGAACTGTTGCCGGAACTGAGTCTGCCGTTTTCGTAGGTGACAGTTCTTTCGGAAGAGCCGCGCGTCCTTATATCAGTATCGTCATCATTATTATCTACTGCTCCTGCAGACGCGCTGTCAATCGCGAGTATGATGCCATCAATAAATCCAAGCACAATAAAAAGCACTACCATGTAATCTGCATATCTGGTATCTTCATAATATCCTTTCATTTTCAGAAACGGCATTCGTACTCCCGGTGTTTCATCAATATTACTCAGATCCATGTTCTCAATATGTGACGGAACCGTCCCCTGATAACACTGATAAACGAGCCTGGCTGTCTCCCTCCAGGTTTTGACTGCCGCATGATTCCACATCTCTTCATACATGTCATTCACGGCATACTGATCAAGCACATGTCCTGCCAGGCCGTCGGATATGCAGCCCTGCAGACCTGTACCGATACGCAGAACGACATGAGGCTCTTCCGTGGTAAACAGAATCAGAACACCGTTGTTCTTATCACTGCTGCCGAGTCCGATTTCGTTAAACAGATACGTGGCAAAATCATCTATATTGACCTGTGAATCATCCGAAGCCGATATATCCTTTTCAGGAAGATTCTCGAAGGTCGCCACGAAAATCTCTCCTCCGCTGGCATTCTGAAGCACGAGAGAGCCACTGTTGAAAAGATCCCCGGATGCTTTTGACAGGACTCCGGCCGTATCCATTACACCGAAATCCTCCGGCTGCGGAATACCGCTTATAATTACTTCAGGCGTGTTTTTTTTTGACATACATGCCGTAATAAACAGTCATTATGATGCAGTAAATAAAAAACATCATCATAACCGGACAAACAACTCCATTAAAAATTATTTCCCGGCGGCTCGCACTTCCGTCACCTTTATAATTACTGTACGACATAGCCTTATACCTTATGATTACAGCAGATGCATTTTTGAAAAATCAGCATGCTGACATTCAGTCTGAAATAATGAAAAACTTAAGATACCTAAAAATTATAACATCTGTATATTATTTAGCATGAAAAAGATCTTACTTTGGGATAGACATAAAAAAACATTCTTCTGCAGAAGAAATATACTCGGTTATCACGGTTACTCCTGTTCAGTATCGTCATTTCTCTTATCCTGCCGGAACCTACTGATAAACAGTCATCACAACTTATATAAATTACATATCAGGATGTATCTATATTTATCTGCATTTATTTCTTTTTAATAATCATGTGTTATTTTTGTAAATTAAATGTTATACTTATGTTATCTCCATCAAAAATATCAGCAGTCAGTAAAACAAATAAACACCAGGTATGCACAACATCAGCCATTTCATTAACAGTTCGACAGAGTTTAAATTTTTCATTCAGGTATCAAAGTTTCTGTTTACCGCCCTCCTACTGTCATGTTCTGCAGGTACGGCAGAAGCTGATCATGCCACGCACATGCCGAAGCACGTAACGGAAGAAGTCATAACCAGATGCTCTCATGACTATACCGCCGACGGCTGTGCCTCAATGGGTGAAATTTTTGAGGAAGAAGGAAACGTCAACAAGGCACTGAATATCTACCGGATTCACTGCAACGCCAAAAAAGACGCTAATGCCTGTATTCTGGCGGCCGATGTGCTTGTTTCACGGAAACAAGTAACGGAAGCTCTGGAACTCTACAGAAAAGCCTGCATGATGAAGACCTCGGAGGAATACTGTGACAAGGCACTTGAAGCATACAGATCCAGCGGCTCGGAGAATTCCGCATTCAAACTCAGCAAAGATCTCTGTGAAAGCTACACTGACGGTTCTGAACTGAGCAAGTACTGCTATCTTACCGGAGAACACTATCTTAAAAAAAACGACCATACCAGGGCAGAATACTACTACCTCAAGGGCTGCAATTTTCTGAACAGCAGGGATGAAATTCACCACTGCATCGATCAGGCCGTAAATCTTGAAAAAATGAAGCAGTTCAAGATCTCCGCCAAGCTCTATGAAATGAACTGTTTCAAGAATAACATCTACAGCTGCAGACGCGGCGGAGACGTATACGGAAAGGAAATGAACATTCCGACCAAGGAGCTTAATCTCAGAAAAAAATCCTGTGATCTGCAGAACGGCGACGACTGCTACAGAGCCTACGTTATCTACAGAAGCATCGAAGGGGATACCGACAACGCCGTCAAGTATCGCAGGAAGGCATGCGAACTTGATTACAGGGAAGCCTGCACCGGAGAATAAACTTTAAAAAGACCTCCCGAGCGATCTTTCAAGGTATAAAAAAGGAGCCGTTAAGCTCCGTATCAGTTGACGTTCTTTATCGCCCTATCGATGGCGTGACCTTCATCTTCGAATTCCACTCCGCTTGCCTCGATGCTGATCCATCTCTGATTCCATCATTTCCTTGATGGTTCCTCCTAAAAGATCTCTGAGGGCAGCTTGTATATCAGCGGCGGTTTCAATGTTATATTCCTGAAGAAGCTGCTGAATGATCTGACGTTTTCCCTCAGTCATTTGGATTCGGTGGATGGTCATCTTTTCTTTAACCATAATGAAAAACTCCTGATTATATAAGTTAAATTATATCTCAGGAGTTTTTACGACATTTTTAGCTATACGTAATTTACAGAGTTTGGTTCACACGTCCATGAGGACTATTTCTTTACTCTAATTCGATACCAGTCCTCTCTCGGATTCCCAACAATTCCGTGAAGAGCCAAAACATTTCAGTATAAAAGCGAAGCCGGAAACAGTATCTGTTATCCGGCTTTGTCTTTTCCTTATGAATGCAGACGCCAGAGATTACTTGGTCAGTAACAGCAGCGTATGGGCAAGCCCCACATGATCCATCATTCTGTGAACCTTGAAGCCAATCTTCTCCACCAGATTCACAAATTCGTCTGAGTGATAGAAACGGCTTACACCGTTGGCCATTGAACTGAAGTACAGGCTGTTGGCTTCAATGACAAGACTTGCTATGTCGTTGGACTGCTTGTCGCCGAACACTTCACTGATGGCCACCATCGAATCTTCACTCATGGCATTGTAGACCATGGTAAGAATCTCCTCTATCTGATCCATGCTGAAGCAGTCCAGGAACTGACTCATCCACCACAGATCCCCCTGATTTGGAAGTTTGGCGGATTCCTCGAGAATATTTACCGGATAAGTATCGATTCTGTCTTCAAGACCGTGCTTCCGGATATTGTCTTTTGCCAGTTCACACTGCTGAGGCAGATCAATGATGGTAACCTTCGTATCCTTTGAATACTCGGCCACGGCCAGAGCGAATTTACCTGTGTTGCCGCCGATGTCGTTGATGTGACTGAAATGCTTTTCCTTGAAAACAAGAGGCAGCATGACACTGAATACATTGTCCGAATAATAATGGTCAAAGCTGAACCAGGCCTTCCTCGCATTTTCCGGAAGTGAACTCAGATAAGGATAGATGGTGCTGCATGATGAAGTGAACACCTTAAGCCCCTTCGGTGTTCCGGTCTGCAGTGATTCGGTAAGGTAACCGAGTCCCTCGTAACAGAGCTCTGAAGAAAAATCGAAATTGACATTGGTCATTCTGTCATTGGCAAGATAATGAATTATCTTGGTGGGACTGAAGGAATTGTCGTCATTTCTGATTACCAGATCCGCCGCCACTGCCAGATCAATCAGAACTGAAACGGCGTAATCATTCAGTCCGGAAATTTCACAGAGTTCCAGTTTGGTTACGGATTCATTTTTACTCATTTTGCCGAAATGAGACAGAAGCCCCTTTTTCTTCATGGCAGCAACGGCCTGAAAGATAAAAGGACTGACTGCCAGATACTGTGCAGTCTTCAGTGCATCAACGGCACTGATATCGTTATAGTTCTTTTGTGTCATTAGTTCTGGAATTCCTTCTTCTCAAAATTATTCTTATTATGTATTCAACGGTAAACACGGTTCCGATAAGGATATATGAAATGACGCCGTTATAAAGCATCCACACCTCATTGCTGCCCCACAGGGCTGTAGCCAGAGAGATCATTCCGTTAACTACAAAAAAGATGCACCAGGCTGCAGTCACTCTGCGACAGTACATCCTGAAAAAATCATCCCTGTCCTCCTCCTTCACGGTATAGGAGGCAATCTTTTCTATCACCGGAGTACGCCCGCCGGTCAGACTCGAAGCGAATACGGACAGGAAGCAGCCGTTAACCATCAGGGGATACAGCTTCACCGCCAGAAAATCCCCGCTCAGGAGAAATACCGCCGCCAGCAGAATATCAAGAACAAAAACCAGCACGGCCGTTTTTCCCGACATGCCGTTTCTGCCTGCCGACAGCAGATTGCCGAGTCCCAGGCATACCAGCATAACCGCAACGGTTACGGTGGCATTCTGTCTGATACCCCAATATACCGCAAAGGGAAAAATTACACCTAGCACCATGCAGCATATTTTAAAAATAATCACCGGTAATTTCAGTCTGTTCAAGTTTTTATTCCACGGCTTTAAAAATCAGGGAGGTATTCACCCCGCCGAATGCAAAATTATTGCTCATGACATAACGTACTTCCGCCATGCGGCCTTCTCCGGTGATAAAATCCAGGTTTCCGCACTGAGGATCCGGCTCGTTCAGATTAAGATTCGGAGCGAACCAGCCTTCACGCTGCATCAGTACGCAGAGTTCAGCTTCCAGGGCCCCGGCCGCACCGAGGGTATGTCCCATGTAGCTCTTGAGGGTGGAAACGGGTACGCTGTTTCCGAAAATTCTGTATGTGGCAGAACCTTCAGCCGCATCCCCTGCCTGTGTTCCGGTTCCGTGAGCATTCACGTAACCGATGTCCCGGGCATCAATTCCGGCACTCTGCAGAGCCATTCTCATGCATTTTTCCATATGCTCGCTGGACGGATTGGTTATATGGGTGGCATCACAGTTGGTGGCAAATCCGACTACCTCGGCATATATGCGAGCCCCTCTGGCAACGGCGTGTTCATACTCTTCAAGAATCAGCGTGCCGGCACCTTCGCCCACCACTATACCGTCCCTGTGAACGTCAAAAGGCTTTGGAGTAAGCCCGGGTTCATCATTTACCTGAGTTGCGGCGAACATGGCGTCAAAAACACCTACGGTAAACGGACTGAGTTCCTCGGCACCGCCGGCAATCATGATTTTATGCGCCCCGCTCTTTATGCATTCATATGCATAACCTATACCCTGAGAACCGCTGGTACACGCCGTACTGGTGGCTATCACCCTGCCGTGAATCCCGAAAAATATAGCCAGATTGACGGCCACGGTATGCGGCATCATACTGACGTACGTGGTGGCATTGAGAGCCGTAACGTTCTTTTTATCCACGAAATCCGCGCAGTCCGCCATGGCGGTAAAGCTTCCTCCGGAGCTGCCGTAGGCAATACCGGCTGTACCGTCACCGAGTTCCGGAGAACCGGTAAGTCCGGCGTCTGCCAGAGCCTTTTCGGTTGCGGCCGCGGCAAGAATTCCCACACGCCCCATTGTTCTGGTCTTCTTTCTTGGATAGGCCGGCAGTTCAGTCTTTACGGGAGCGGCCACATGACAGAGCATGCCGCTGTATTCCGAAAGCCCCTCCATAACCTCTACCCTGTTTTTCAGGGCGTGCAGCGAGGACATGCACTCTGAAGGTTCCGTTCCCAGCGGAGAGTACATTCCCATACCGGTTATCACCACTCTGGTCATTAGCACATTCCTCCGTTGATACTGATATTCTGACGGGTAATGTATCCTGCATCGTCAGAGAACAGGAAACCGATAAGAGCGGCCACCTCCTCAGTCTTTCCCAGTCGGTTCAGAGGGACCAGAGGAAGAGCATGTTCAATGACCTCTTCTGAAACCATTTTGGTTTCAATGATTCCCGGAGAAACTGAATTAACCGTAATCTTTCTTTTTCCAAGTTCCAGGGCTAGTGATTTGCAGGCGGCTATGATCCCCGCCTTTGAGGCGCTGTAGTTGGTCTGACCGCGGTTGCCCACCATGCCTGAAACTGAAGCGACGGCCACTATTCTTCCGCCGTTTCTCAGTCTTATCATCGGCATCAGCGTTGGCTGAACCACATTGTAGAATCCGTCCAGATTGGTGGTAAGAACCCTGTCCCAGGATTCTCCGCTCATCCCCGGCATCGGTCCGTCATCGGTAATACCGGCATTACTGACCACGCCCCAGTAGGCTCCGTTCTTTTCGATGTCAGCCTCTATAAGATCTCTGGTACTCTGTCTGTCGGCCACGTCGAATCTTAAAATCACGTGTGATCCGTTCTCAGGTGTCTTCAGTTCCCTAATCAGTTTTTCCAGCTCACCCAGACCTCTTTCACTGTGGCAGTGGAGAGCCAGAGAAAAGCCCATGTCTGCAAGTTTTGCGGCCACAGCCTGTCCGATATCGGAACTGGCTCCTGAAATCAATACTCTTCTGTTCTTATCAGCCATGAATTGTCTGTTGTTCCTCAGCAGTAGATTATTCTTTATTTACCTTGTTCCAAAGACTGCGCCGGAGCCGTTACCATGCCGGAAACATCCCGGGGTAAAACGGACTGACCGTCGCATCTTCGCTTAAATCTTCAGTCAAACTAATGGATTGTATATGATTTAAGGCTCAGCCATAAAGAAAGTTATGCCTAAATTACAGTTTTCGTCATAATACTTACGCCCAATTGACCATTTTGTTCATAAATCAGCCGGAAAAATACTGCAGAAACGCTCCGCCACACACATTTCCTATATGTGTGTCCCGTCGCATTTTCACGGCAGCGGACACAGATTTCAAAAATCATCTTGAGTTTCATGATAATTATGTATATAATTTAATCAGATTAGATATATTTATTATCTTTTCTATTAATGTGTATGTTTTTCCTTTATTCCACAGATTTAAATAGTAATTAAGGGGTTTCAATATGGATTATGCCATTCCGGGTGCCTCCGCACCGTGCCGTGTTTTACCGAACAGCAGTCTGAACCCCGGCGCCGCAGGCCCTGATCCTGATACCGGCTGCCGTGTTCCCGTTCTGCTTGAACGTTACTGTCTCAATGTTCTTCTTGCCGTTTCCGCACTTACCGACTATCTTACCTCCGCTGACTTCGGCTTTCATGCGGCTCTTATTCCCGCTGCCGGTACCGAGGCCTTTGCAAAAATCAACCTCTGGCGTACCGAACATCATCTGCCCATGTATGTGCTTAAGCGTGTTAAGGTGAACAATGCCGTCTTTACCCTTATTGTTCTTAACGGGAAAAAATTCGGTTTTGACGGAACCGGCGCGTCCGCCTATGAGAAGCTTGCCGCCGGGGTTTTCAAAGACGCCGGCATTACCCGTTACGCATTTTTCCCGTGCCGCGGAGACTCTGCCGCCTGCTGTCCTCTTTCCTGTTCCCGCGGAGGGAAAAAATCCGCTCATGACAGAAATGTTCATGAGGCGGATCCTCTCGACTTCACCCTGGCTGACTGCGTAACAGCCGCAGCCGGAGCTGACGGAGAAATCTCCGGCTTCTGCAATGCCGGTAAAACCGTCAGGGAGATTTTCATGCTGAAGCTTCATGAAGACCTGAAAGAACTCGGTGCCTGGCATAATCAGCCGGCATACGGAAGCTTCAGGCCGCGCGAGCTTTATCCTGACTCCGTCATGAAGGAACTGAAGTTTTCGGACACCCCCGTTAAAACTCTGTCCAATCACGTAAAATTCACCGACGGGAACTGCCGGGCTCCCGGAGTGCTGAAATTACTTACGCTTAAGGGCTGGAGATTTTATGCCTCCATCAAATGCTGTGAAAAATATGAAGAGCTGATATCACATCCTGACTTCCGCAAACTTCTGGGGTTTGAACCGGTCTCTTTTGCGGGCTTCAATCCTGTCGCATACCGGGATCTCGAAGCTTATCTTCACGAATCATCATTATGTGCGCAAAACCTGTACCGGAAACTTGCTGAAAGCAACGTATACCGGAGTATGTTTGCCGAAAGTCTTGCCCGAAACTTTGCTGAATACTCCGGGTGCCGGGAGACTGCGGCTGACGGTGAAAAGCGTTCCGGTATTTTTGCCAGTCACACGTTCAGGGCCGGTTTTAGCCTGACGCTTGACTCTTCATCCACCGATTCCGTAAATACCGGAAAGGAAGCGGAGGAAATCATGGATTTTCTGCATGTCACGAAGGATGAAGGCGGGATGAAGCTTTCCGGGACATACGACGGCACCCGGGACTGCACCCGTTTTCTTGCCGGGATACAGCCCTTCGGCCTTCCGGATTTCATCCGACTTGAGGAATCCGTTCCTCACTACCGGAATCTGCATGCATGCTTCTTTCTGGTACATAAACTCGCACTGCTTCTGAATGCCGAGAATTTTGTATTCGGATTCGATTCTCCGTTTAAGGGAGGAACCGTCACCGCCGTGTACGGAAAAACCGGCTGCTCTGATGACGAGGCTCTTAATCTTATGGAAAAGGGTATTGTTTTCCGGGGCATGACCTCTCCTCTTGTATGCGGAGGAACCCATGCAGGCATTGTCTACCGGCTGTCCGGAAGCTTTGACCGCGTCACCGTGCTTAAGGAAGAGTACTGAAACCGTTCATGATTAAAACCCTCTGCGGTTTAAATTCCCCGTGCGGATAAGCAGGAATCGGAAAGGACATAAGACTTTATGTCCTTTCCTTTCGGTCAACTGCAGCCGGGCCCCCCGGCTCTGAAAAAACTAAAATTACCAAACTCAAGCTAACGTGATATACTTTGCAGAACATTTTGATACGGAGTCAGGTCTGAGACAAGAAAAACCAGAAACATGCCGGACCGTTCACGGACTCCCTGTAACTAAGGAAATTTATGATTTACTGTGTGGATCTTGACGGCACCTTAATCAGCAATGACATGTCCGTTACTTCATTTTTTGAAACCATTCTGAAAAAACCCCAGCTTATTCCGGCCTGTTACAGATGGCATCACGAAGGCGGCAGAGCCAGACTTAAATACAACATCGGGGAAATATACAATGTTGACATCAGCCGTCTGAAGTTCAATCTGGAACTTATAGACTACCTGATGGAACTTGCTGAAAATCCGGACAACTCCATCTACCTCGTATCCGGAAGCACCCAGAGCATTGTCAGTAAAATCGCTTCATACTTCAGCTTTTTCAAGGAAGGCTTCGGTTCTTCAATCGATGTGAACCTTACCGGCAAAAACAAGCTGGCGCTTATAAAAAAATACTTCGGTGACAGTGACGTATGCTACATCGGCAACGCCAGAGTTGATCTGAAGGTATGGGAAGGAACCCACAGCGGTATTGTGGTAAGCAACTGCGGTTCCTTCATCAGCAGTGCCAAGAAGGTAACCAGAATCGAAAAGGTGTTCAAAGGCAGATTTGCCCATCTTAATCAGGAATACATCAGTAATAAAGGCTGATTACCGATACAGGCCTGCTATTACATGAAAAAGCCGGTGTTAATCCGCCGGCTTTAAACATAATCATCTGAAAGCTTCAACATGTCGCGGCAGTCTGACGCTTACTTTTCAAAAAGTCGGCTGACATAGCCGTCATCAGGTTTCATAACCGTTATTCTGGCCTCAGTGAGTCTGTTTCCGGTTTCGGCACTGCAGACACAGGCTTCAGCCATGCATACCCCTGAACTGTCCTCATAGGAGATCTTTACGCGGGAACTGAGCTTCATTCCCTTTACGATAGGCTCCTTCGCCATGATTTTCATTTTACGGATTGAGAGAATAAAACCTATTTTGAAGTTTCTGCCGTTTATTCCGTCCTCGGCAATCATCAGTGCGGCGACAGTCTGAGCCATGGTTTCGGTAAGAGATACCGGAGGCATCACACCGTCCTTTTCGGAGTAGCCGACACACGGTCTCATTCCCGCGGTAAATTCGCACACAATGGTTCTTGCCCCGATATCAACGCTTTCCACACGATCAATGAAACGCATCGGTTCCTTCTGCGGAAGCCTCTCGATTACCCAATCGTATTCAGAGGAGGTAAGGTTATCTAACATCTGACTGCTCACTGTCGTATTTTCCGAAAATCAAAGAAATATTGTTGCCGCCGAAAGCGAAATTATTGGACATAATCACCGGTTTTTGTAGCTCTTCCGGTTCCTTTACCAGATGAATGTCATCAAATTCATGACTAGGCATATGGCTGAGATAGCCTATGGCCGGAAGTTTCATGCCGTGTCTGAATATCAGGTAGGCAATATAGGCCTCAACCACGCCTGCCGCTCCGAGTGTATGTCCGGTAAGATGTTTGGTTCCCGATACAGGCACCCTGTCTCCGAACACGTCACGAATAACCTTGTGCTCCATGGCATCGTTAAGAACCGTGCCGGTGGCATGAAGATTCACGTATCCAATATCCTCCGGGCTGAGTCCGGCATCCATCAGAGCCAGTCTGATGGCGGTCTTGGCGCCGTGACCTTCAGGTTCCGGTGCGGAAATATGATAGCCGTCGGTACTTGAGCCGGTTCCCAGAAGTTTCATCACATATCCGCTTTTAAGAGGTTCTCTGGTAAGGATGGTTATGCCCACGCCTTCACCGATATTGATGCCTGCACGGTCATCACACAGGGGATGACACCTGCCGGTATCAAGAGCGCCCAGGGCAAAGAAACCGCTGACCGTGATTTTGCTCAGAGTGTCACAGGCCCCGACAAGTACGGCATCGCAGGCCCCGGATTCGAGAAGGGCTCTGGCGCTTACAAACGCCCTGCCGCCTGATGAGCAGGCTGTGGCAATGGAATAGCTCGGACCGGTAATAGCCAGTCTGTCGCTTATAAAAGCGGAGATGTTGCCGATTTCGGAAACTCTCGGATCGTATTTAAGTTCACCGTTTTTTTCACATTCGGCGCTCAGAACCTCGTTTTCCACATCGGTAATCGCTGAAGTGCTGGTGCCTATAACCGCACCGATGCGGTCAGGTGAATAGCGTTCCATCATTTCATCGATAAGAGGTCTGATATCATTCAGACATTCATTCAGCAGACGGTTGGCTCTGCAGTCATGTCTGTTCAGCGGATCGGGATAAAGAGGGATTTCCGCAAGATAAGCCTTCTGCCCGCCCGGCAGAAAACCAACACGTTCCCTAAGACAGATATCCGTACCTTCGGAAAGATTCTTCACGGATTCTTCTTCAGTTAATCCAAGTGCACTTTTGCAGGCAAAGCCGTTTATGTAAATCATGATTTTATTCTTAATCTGTATTATTCACGTACATACAAACCGGGCCCCGGACATTCCGAAGTCCCGGTCGGTAATCCCGACAACTCATACAATTATACATTAACTTAAAAGTTATGCCTGCAAACATTGATGTCAATTCGTCAGATTTATGACGTAATCATGCCGATTCCGACAGTTTAACGGTCCGTGCCTGCTGTTTTTTCAGCATCAGAGCTGTAACCGGAATTACCGCAAGTCCCCAGAAAATCACTGCCCCCATATTAACTACCGCCGGCATGTCTGAAAGCATCAGCAGGCCGCAGGAAACCTCGGTGGAAATCCATGCAAGCGAAAGCGTGGCCAAAGTATTGTCCGAGGAATCCTCCTTCATGTTCCTGATAAACACGCAGTAGTCCGCTCCAAGACCGGTAACCACGAAAAGCGCCACGGTGGTGAACAGATTAAAGCTTCCGGTAATACAGTAATCGGCAATGATTCCCGCCCCGAGTCCGGCGGTAAGAGGCAGTACTGCGGAAGTGACAATTTCAGTTCTCAGGACAAGGGCTCCGGCGGCAAAAATCAGCACCAGTGCAATGAGGAGCATTCTGTTCAGCTCCTGTCTGTAGACTCCGAAAGCCTCAGACCAGTCCTTCCGCCTGTCCAGTGAAGAAAAGCCTCTGAATGACCTTATTTTCTGAATAAGCCCGGCGTTATGGGAATTGGCACGGACAAGCACCGACTTTTCACCCGTCATAAAATCCGAAAACAGGGGCATATCGGTCACTTTAAAGGTTGTCGCACCGACGGGACTGACCTCTCCGTCATCAAGGATGAATCCCTGTTCCGCGTAAACTTCCTTAAGTGCCGGATACAGTGTTCTGTAGTTTTCAATGCTTGAACGCTGCGCCCTTTCAGAAGGAACCTTGAGACACGGAGCCTCCAGGGCCATGCGTTCATCGGAAGCGAGAGTCAGCAGAAAATCCTCGCAGGACTCCATGGCGTTCTCAAGAGAGTCACCGTCAAGAATAAACCACAGACTGCCGTCATCCCCGTTGACCGTTCTGTTTATTTCCATATCCATTTCGGCAAGTTCCGTCCGGTTCTGACGAAGAGAAGCGACGTCATCATCGGCTCCGGACACAAACATGAGACAGCAGGCCGCAGTCACGGTAAGCAGAGCCGCGGCGGCAGAAACGGAACGGGGAATTTTTACCAGTCCCCGGCGACAGATAGCCAGCACGTTTAATGACGACGAGGATGCAGAAATCCTGCTCAGCCTGCTCAGACTCAGGCAGTAGCAGGACAGCAGAAAGGTTCCGGTAAGCACCACGGAGGCAAACACGCCGAGTTCCCTGAGGACATTCAGCCCCGTAAACGAGGTTACCCCGTAGGCAAGTACGCTGGTAATGAGACTCAGTGTTAACGGGAGTCCCAGTTTTTTTCTGATTTCAGCCGGACTTTCCCCGGGCTGATGCGCGCGCCTTACCAGCACATGCAGAATATAGTCAAAGGAAATACCGGCCAGTGAGGCGCCTATGGCAATGGTTATCACGTGCATGCTGCCGAAAACCGTAATGACGGTACCGAAGGCGCTGAACATGGCAAGCGAAAGAACCGCCACAGCGGAAACAAGAGGTTTAACGGATCGGAAGAAAAAGAGAAGCAGAATCACCAGCATGATTCCGGAACCGATACTGATTTTACTGATGTCGTTTTCCGAAGACGAAGCCGCCTCCTCGGCAAAGAAAAAAGCTCCGGTATACAGAAAATCAATTTTCCGGGACTGCAGATTTCTTTTAAGTTTTCTGCAGAAATCAAAGAGTCCGGACTTCTGGGATGAGCTGAGATCCGATGCGGAAAGAGAAGCGCTTATTACATAGTTTCTGCGGTTTCCGCCGTCGGTAATGAAAGCAAACCCCGAAGGATCAAGACTGTATCTTCCTGCAGTCTGTCTGCCAAGATAATGGCGCATGGTGAAAAACGGATCATTGCGGATTTCCTTTTCGGTGGCACCTCCGAACGGGCTGTACAGTACACTGAGAACCTCCTCCCTGAGTTTTTCGGGATCCGGTCTTCCCCCGGTAAGATAGTCGTCAGCACCGAGAGCATATCTGTGTGCAAAAAGCAGACTGCCGGTTTTTTCCATGTCGGCAAAATTTCTGACTCTGACAAAATCAAATGCGTTCAGCTCTGCGGTAAATTCCTGCAGGGTCTGTTTCATGACGGCTCCAGAGACTTCTGTCTCTCCGTCAGCCCTGAATACAAAAAGAAGCTCCCGGGAAAGCTTTTCCGTAAAATATGCGGATGATTCACCGTTCTGAGTCAGATGCGGAAGCAGATAACCGATATCCGTGCTGATGATGCCGCGCCCCTTCTGCAGAAATACCGCAGTTCCGGTAATTATCGGAATCATCAGAAGTAAAAAAACCGCCAGTGCCTTTATTTTATCTCTCATGCTGAATTTCTTAATGTGTATCAACGCCGTCATTTTCTCAGAAAATGAGGATTACCGGGAAAAAGAACTTTATCTGAAGCTGCAGAAATCCTTTATGCCGGCAGCCTTTGGGGAATCGGCCTGCTGTCCGGAAAACACCATGCCGGTATAGCTGTTTCCGTGTTCCATAATGGTGATGCCGCTCAGCATGTCATGTTTTCGTTCCAGCTTTATACGGTAAATAACTCCAGCGATCTGTCGGTCCTTAGGCTGCAGATATATAACCGATATTCCGTCTTCTCCTCTGCCGCCGCTTACCACGTCAAAGCTGTCGGTTACCTCCATGAATCTGCCGTTAACCCCGCTGTTAAGCACCGCAAGAAGAATGCTGTTGAACATACCGTTCTGATCCCCTGACACTGATTTTGAGGAACCGTCCGCCTGAAATTCGGTTACCCCGTTATCATCAAAGAGCCAGGCTCTTCTGAAAGGAGTCAGCATCTTCCAGCAGAGTCCTTCCGAAGAAGAAAAAAGCATGCTGCCGGTGGATTTCAGAGTTCTCTCAGACTCAGCCATGAATCTGGTCTGCTCAAAATCACTTATTACGGAATCATGCTTCAGGCTCCCGAAAAATTCTGCCGCGGCTTCGGCTGATGACGGAAACCCTCCGGACAGGGATTCATTTTTTTCTGAAGAGGTCTCGGCTGCCGAAACGCCGTGCAGCGTTAAGGACACCAGAACCGCAGAAGCCGCCAATGATCTGAAAAACACCTTCATTTATTCTTTTACCTCCGTTTCACCGCCGCAGTTATGCTCCGGCTTTTTCAGAAACGCCGGGAAGAGCCTCAACGGCATTTACAAAGCCCTGAGGCATGAAAAAGCTCAGCTCGCTGCCGGATACCGGCAGGCACACCTGAACGGTTTTTGCCTTTACGCAGATTTCACCGTCACGGATGATTTCAAAGGAATGAACCAGCCTGTTGACGTATTCATCAAGATAGACCACAACCGTAAATTCATCACCGAGTCTCAGAGAGTGAAGATATTTCATGCGTTCATCAACTATCGGAAAGAAATTTCCGTCGTCGCGAATCCGGCGGTAGCCGTATCCGATAAAATCAAGAAACTCACCTCTGGCCACTTCAAGATATTTCAGATAATTGCCGTGCCATACCACCCCCATGGGATCACAGTCGTAAAACTGCACTTTCTGATGTGATTCAAATGTATACAGATGGCTCATTCGCTGCCGCTCCAGAAATCATAAAAATTAAACCATTCATAGGGATACCTGTACAGAATCTTTTCCAGCTCGGAGGCATATTCCTGTGCATACCGCTGAATTGACTGTTCACGGTTCTTTCTGTCCAGTTTTACGGATCCCCATTCATGACAGTAAACCTTGATGCCTCTGCCGTCAGTCAATCCTAACATAATACACACCGGAATTTTAAGAATTGATGCCAGAATCCACGGTCCCTGCGGAAGTTTTGCCTTTTTTCCCAGAAAATCCACCTCAACGGAACGGGTAGACTCATCAATAAGACGATCTCCCATTATGGCAACCCACTCTCCCCGGGAAGTTCTGTCGGCAAGCTCCACGGACAGCGAAGGCCCGATGTCTGTGGTACTGATGATATTGAGTGAACTGTCCTTATTGAGACTTCTGAGGTAGTTCATGAACACCGAACTGTTTTCGGCATGCATCAGAACATTTACGGTCTTTTTTATTTTCAGGGTATTGAAGGCTCTGAGTACCTCAAGGTTGCCGATATGAGCCCCCATCACCAGAACTCCGCCGGCTTCCTTCGCCCTGGCAAGAGATCTCTGCAGACCGCCGTCAATTTCTCCCAATTCCCCGAAATCCGTCTGACCGGACCATGATACTATCTTTCCGATGACGGCCCTGCAGAATGAATAGATGTGCCGGCGGGAGCTCAGTCTGCCGAGCCTGATTCCTCTACCGGAGGCTGAACGGCTCAGAAGCTCAAGATATTCTCCGGATATTCTTCTGACTCTTCCGTTGAACAGAAAGATAATCCATGAGGCGCACCAGGCGATACAGTAAACCGCTTTTTTACCGCCGATGCGATAAATAAACAGCAGAACATTCATCCCGAAAGGAGAAGTGCTTTCACGCTGTTTTCGCCATGATGCTGGACTGCCCATTACTATACGTAACCTCTCTTTCTGATGGCCGGATAATGGAACACCTTCTCCGTACACAGTCTGGTATGCATCATGGAGATGCGCAGGTTGTCGGAAAATCCCCGGAAGTTGCTGCGGGTGCCGGGGGAATATTTCACATTCACAGGAACTTCAAGGAAATCAACTCCGGACCAGTACATGCGCACGAAAATATCCGTGTCAAAGTCCATTCGTCTGCCGACATGTCTGGAATGCATAATGCCGAGAGCCTGTTCCAGGGGATAGAGACGCATGCCGCACATGGTATCAACAATTCTGCATTTGCCGAGTTCCACGCAGACCCACAGATGCGTCATGTATCTTCCGAGCCTGCGGCAGGTCGGAACGGAGTGATCGTATACAGGAGTTCCGTTTATCATTTTTTCAGGATTCTGAGCTCCGAGACTCAGAAACGTCGGTATATCCTCAAGATCATGCTGTCCGTCCGCATCAATCTGAAGCACGTGGGTAAAACCGAGCTCCCTGGCCTTTTTGAAGCCGCTGAATACCGCAGCCCCCTTTCCCATGTTGATCTCATGTCTTACCAGCACCTGATTCATCAGGGCAACCTGTTCCCTCAGCTTTGAGGCCTTCGGTTCTCTGTTGCCATCGTCCACCACAATTATTTTTACTCCGTAGTGCAGAAGGTCAGGCAGAATTCTTATAAGGGGTTCCACATGTCTGTAGCATGGAACCACAAGGCACGGTTTGAAATCCGGCACGACGTTCTTCTCTTCCACAACATTCAGGGGAGCCCTTTCCTGCGGCTGACGATAGTTGCTGTATCTCATAGTTAACCAACTCTCTTTATGTTTTTGTTTACTAAATTTCTAAACTGATATTAAAACCGCATATTTAAACACAGGTTCTATAATATATCAGAAAGATCTGTTCAAACTCTTAACCTATGTAACATATTTCAGCATCCGATGACTGAAATTCACTCATTCTGAATGTTTTTTCGTAATCCTCCCCGTCTTATTCAGACTGATGCGTTTTTCCGTGCACACCGCATAACCTGGAACAAATCAGGTCACCTGTTTGGAATTATCGCCATGCTCATATATAATGCACACGAAAAAATTTTTTGTTCTGGCTTAACGCAGTTTATCTGCTGCAGATTTGGAAATAATCATGAATGATTTTATAAAATCAACTGCAGAATTCATACAGGCCGCGGATGACTTCATATGGGGTCTTCCCATGCTGGTTCTTCTGCTCGGCGTCGGTATTTTTCTGACAGTAAATCTGAAGCTTCTCCAGGTGTTTCACCTGCCGAATGCGATAAAACTTCTCTTCACTCCTCATAAGGAACATCATTCCAAAAAAGGAGACGTTACCAGTTTTGCCGCCCTGTGTACTGCACTTGCAGCCACCATCGGTACCGGCAACATTGTCGGCGTGGCCACCGCTGTCGGAATCGGCGGTCCCGGAGCTCTGTTCTGGATGTTTGTCGCCGCATTTTTCGGTATGGCCACCAAATACGCCGAATGTCTTCTGGCGGTAAAATTCAGGGAACAGGATTCCCGCGGTCACTTCGTCGGGGGACCGATGTTCTACATCAGAAACGGCATAGGATCCAGTCATCCGAAAACCGCAAAGATTCTGGCGGTAATGTTTGCGGTCTTCGGTATTGTTGCCGGCTGTATGGGTATCGGTACATACACTCAGATAAACTCAGTGGTTGAAGCCGCAAACCAGCTCAGCTTTGACAGACTCTACGTAACCATTATCATCACGATTCTGACAATCATCATCACCTACGGCGGACTCAGAACGATTTCCAAAACCGCTCAGAAGGTCGTTCCTTTCATGGGAATCATCTACATAATCACCTGTGTACTGGTAATCCTTCTCAATCTGGAAAAGATTCCTGAATCCCTGTATCTGATTATAAGTTCGGCATTTGCTCCTACTCAAGCCATCGGCGGTTTTGCCGGAGCAACCATCATGATGGCAATGCAGAAAGGCGTGGCCAGAGGTATCTTCTCAAATGAAGCAGGTCTCGGTTCCGCTCCTATCGCCGCCGCTTCCGCCAAAACGAATTCTCCTGTTGAGCAGGGGCTGATATCCATGACGGGAACCTTTATCGATACCATCATCATCTGTATGCTCACAGGTCTTACCCTGGTAATAACCGGAGCCTGGACTTCAGACAAAGCAGGTGTTGCCATGACCACCCTGGCATTCCAGGGAGCTCTCGGCAATGAAATCGGCCTGTACGTGGTAAATATCTGTCTGATTCTTTTCGCCTTCACCACCATCATCGGCTGGAATTTCTATGCGGAACGATGCGTGATATTCCTGTTCGGAGTAAAGGGAATCAGACCGTTCAAGATACTGTATATTCTGCTGGTAGCCTCATACATTCTGATTGTGCTTTTTGTCGATATGAACAATGTTGCCGAAAACACGGCCATCAATGCCATCTGGACCATTGCCGATATTGCCAACGGACTTATGGCCTTCCCTAACCTTGTGGCTCTGTTCATGCTGAGAAAGGTTATTTTCGAGGAAACCAGAAAATTCTTTTCGGGTAAGAAATGATGCAGTGAACTTCAGAATTAAAGATAAGCTTTCAGGTTACCTTTAATCAGAATTTATGACATATACTGAAAAAAGAGTCTGCCGCGGCAGACTCTTTTTATCTTTAGACCGAAACTTTGTTGTTTTAACCCTAACTCCGCAGATCATAGTTTCTAATTTTTGATGTGCTTCTTAGGGTAAGGTATGC
>LXOW01339917.1_pt3 | contig 28556 bp, 21 predicted proteins | sample 1368591 | NCBI WGS metagenome assembly LXOW01 (sample SAMN04884650, study PRJNA319009) | bovine gut metagenome | isolation source: Cow rumen | host: Bos taurus | place: Italy: Legnaro (PD) | collected 2014-07-09
AGCTATAATAAAAGCTAATTTAAAGTTTAAGTTTTTCATAATTTAAAATTAACAAAGATGATTTTATTTGTTTTTTTGTTCATGATATTCTTTTTCTGTATTTACATTCCATATTTGTTCTTTTGAATTAGAGTTTTGTTTTATATTTTCTATTGTTTTTATTGCGGTTAACATGGAGTGATCCATGTTGTTATAACGATGTTGACCATTTCTTCCTATGCACCATAAATTATTTATTGTATTTAAATAATCTTTTATTTTATCGAACTGTGTGTAAGTATCAAAATATGCTGGATATGCTTTTTTCACTTTTTCTCTGTGGAAATCTAATACATCGTTTNNTGCAAATTCAGCACATTCTTTTTCAGACATGTTCCAAAAGTCATCATTTTCAGCACAAAAATATTCTAAACCGATCCAAACTGTTTCTATAGGATTTTTTACCATATAAGGTGACCAGTTGTTAAAAATTTGTATACGTCCAAGTTTAACGTCTTTATCTTGCACGTATATCCAACAGTCTGGAACAATATTGCCAAGCGTTTTCTTTGTGGTTGTGTTTTTAAGCTGTAGTTTTTTTACAAGTAAACCAATGGTTACAAAATCTCTATAAGGTAATCCGTTAGCTAATTCTTTAATATTACTGTCTATGTTTTCGAAACCGTTTATTAGGTCTTTTATGGGCATAGAGGAAATGGCAATGTCGCATGGTAATTCTATTTTTTCTTGAGGTGTTTGACAAATTACGGATTTTATAACTTTTTTTTCTAGTCTAAATGATTTTACTTCATGGGCATATAAAATTTTTCCACCCATTTCTTCTATTTTTTTACCAACTAGTTCCCATAATTGTCCTGGCCCATATTTAGGATACCAAAATGATTCTATTAGAGATGTTTCTGCGTTATCGTTTGTTTTATTGCCAAGGAGTTTTGTTATCATATCTTTTATAATTGCGATTATCGATAAACCTTTTACTCTTTGTGCACCCCAATCGGCAGATATATCTCTAGGATGTCTTCCCCATAGCTTTTCTGTATAGCCTTCAAAAAACATTGAGTAAAGAATTTTACCGAACCGATTTATATAAAAATTTTCTAGATTTGTTTCTGGTAATTTTTTTATGCAGGAATGTAGATAACTAAGTCCGGCTTTTAAAGTTGTTATAAATCCCATATTTTTTATAGTATTGAAATTCATTTTTACGGGATAGTCAAAGAAAGAATTATTGTAAAAAATTCTTGATGTTCTGTTTCGTAAAAGCATTACGTCATCTAGAACTTCAGGATCATTATTATTTTCTTCAAAAGGTTTATTTATGCCAAGTATTTTATCGTCTAGAGCTGGTTTACCTTGAATTGGCAGAATATTACTCCACCATTTCATTATTGATTCATCTTTTGAGAAGAAACGATGACCGCCAATATCCATGCGATTGCCGTTATACTGAACAGTTTTAGAAATACCGCCTAAGCTTTTTGATTCTTCTAAAACGGTTACTTCATATTTATTAGAATTATCTTTTAAAAGTTCATAAGCTGCTGTTAGACCTGCTGGACCGCCACCTATAATAATAATCTTTTTCATAAATAATAAACCTGTCTTATCTATTTTCTCTAATTGGATTATTTAGAAAATCTTCATAAGTTATTTTAAGGCCATTTTCAAGTTCTATTTTATGTTTCCAACCTAAATTATTTAATTTTGTTAAATCTAATAGTTTTCTTGGGGTTCCATTGGGTTTTGTAGTATCCCAACGGATTTCGCCTTTGTAATCTACTATTTTTGCTATTAATTCTGTTAAATCTTTTATAGACATTTCTATTCCGGAACCAGCATTGACTGTTTCATTATCGTTATAATTATTCATCAAAAAAACGCATAAATTGGCTAAATCATCAACATATAGGAATTCTCGTAATGCACTACCATCGCCCCAACATTCCACGTAAGGTTTGTTTGATATTTTTGCTTCATGGAATCTTCTGATTAAACCAGGGATGACGTGACTGTTTATTGGATGATAATTATCATTAGGACCATATAAATTAGACGGCATTATAGAGATATAATTAGTTCCGTATTGTTTATTTAAAAATTCACAGTATTTGAGACCAGAAATTTTAGCTAAGGCATAAGCTTCATTAGTTTTTTCTAGTTCGCTAGTAAGTAAATAGCTTTCTTTTATTGGTTGTGGAGCCATTCTTGGATAAATACATCCAGAGCCCATAAATTCTAATTTTTTACAATTATTTTTCCATGCAGAATGAATAACATTCATTTCTATTAGCATATTTTCATACATAAAATCTGCTAATGCGTTTTGATTTGCTACTATACCACCTACCTTAGCAGCAGCAAGAAAGACATAGTCTGGTTTTTCGCTTTGAAAAAATGATTCTACATCATTTTGGCGGCACAAGTCTAATTCTTTATGCGTAACAGTTAATATGTTGTAATATCCTTGCTTTTTCAGTTCTCTAACTATAGCAGATCCGACCATTCCGTTATGACCAGCAACATATATTTTTGCGTTTTTTTCCATTATTCTATTGCCTTTCTTGTATAATCCTTTTTATTATACTAAATAAATCAAAATCATTGCAACTTTGCTCTAACTCGTTGTTTTTTATTAAAGCTGTTTTACATCCAGCTGCATTTCCAGCTTTAACATCATTTTCTCCATCTCCTATCATCCAACTACTTGATAAGTCTATGTTGAAGTCTTTGGCAGCTTGTAAAAGTAATCCTGGTTTTGGTTTTCTACAATCACAGTTTATTTTTAAATCTGCGATTTCGCCTTCATAACCTTTGTCTGGGTGGTGTGGACAATAGTAAATAGCGTCTAAATATGCGCCTTCATTTCCTAATAAAGTTTCCATTTTATTGTGTATTTCTGTTAACTCTTCTATTGTTACTTCACCGCGCGCAATTACAGGCTGATTTGTTATAACTATAGCCAAATAGCCAGATTTATTAATCATTTGTATTGCTTTTGCTGTTTGGGGCAGTAATTCAAATTGATTTATGTCTCTTAGAAAGCCAACATATTTATTTATTGTGCCATCTCTATCTAAAAAAATTGCTTTTTGTTTGTTTGTTAGATTCTTAGCTCTTACAATACCTGATTTAAAGTCATTGCAAACTGCCTGAAAACGCTCTGGAGTTCCCATATCTTTTACGTATTCTGGACTATCGTAACAGAATAGTTTGCCTGTTCCTGCAAGTGGCTTTAAAATTTGCCTGTCTAAGTCAATTTTTTCTGTTGTAAATGTTTGAGTTAGTAAAGTAGGTGATATTATATGTAAACCGGCATTAACTCTGTTTTTATAAAAATTAGGTCTTTTGTCTTCTTTGGAAAGCCAATTAATAACGCAGTCTTTGTTATTGGCAAATACTAGGCCGCTGTCATATGGATGACTGTTAGGGTGTGTAAAAATTGTAGCTAGACCTTTATGTTTATTGTGAAAACTTACAAATCTATTAAAATCTATATTAAACAGGGAGTCAGCGTTTAAAAGAAGAAAATCATCTCTTAATTTTTCTTTTAAATAAAATAAGGCTCCTGCGTTTCCTAATGGTTTTTCTTCATAAAAATACTCTATATGAACTCCAAAAGGCTTTTGGGTTGCAGGAGAAACTTTATTTCCATCTCCAAAATATTCGGTTATAACATCGCTTAAATGAGAAACTGTAATAATTATATCAGTAAAACCTTGTTCTTTTAAACATTCTATTTCATGCTCAAGAACTGGTTTATTATCTATTTTGATCATTGGCTTTGGAATATCTGAAGCTATTGATGAGATTCTAGTGCCTTTTCCTCCAGCCATTATAACAGTTTTCATGAATACCTCTTATTTTATAATTTTTTCTTTGCTTTCGAATTTTACTTTTAATGCTATACGAAGGTATTTAAAAGTTTCTAACAGAGAATTCTGAGATTCTCCTTCTTGTCTTGCGGTCCAATTTGATGGTATTTCATGAACCTTAATACCAAGTTTTGCTGGTTTTAATAGTGTTTCTAAGAAAAAAGGATGTTTTAATTCTTCCCAGCTTATTGATTTAAACAAATTTGTGGGTGCAAGGCGATATCCAAAAGTTATATCAGTGAGATTAAACCCGTAATAAAGAGAAAAAATGTGCTGAAAATAAAAATTCAGGAAATACTTAATTGGGTTATAACCTTTAAAACTACCTTTATTAAGCCATCTGGAGGCTGTAATCATATCATTTGGAAACGACTTTGCTTTAATTATGAAATCTTTTACGCTGTGTGGGTCTGTCTCTAAATCTGGAGCCATCATCAGTATGTGACTTCCGTTAGCTGCTTCCATACCGTCTTGAACTGCACCACCAGCAAAAGGTTTAGTTTGATATAGAATATTCAACGGTATTCCACAAGATTCTGATAAAAATTTTGATTCTTTTATAGAAATTAAACTTTCTTTAGTTGTTCTATCACATACTATGGCAATAAATTCACAAATATCTGTATGTGAACATTCTTTTAGAATTATTTCTATCGTCTGTTTGAAAGAAAATGTTTCATTTAATGTAGGTAACAAAATAGATAAACTTTTGAATTTAAGGTTATTATATTGATTTGTCATAATCAATTTTACTCCAGATAAGTATCTTTTATATCATTATTTATATCTATTTCTACACCCAGAGAATACATGCTTATAAGGCAAGTTTCTTCGTTATAGTAAAAACTATGAATGACGTAAGGTGGAATTAGGAACATATCGCCAGAAGTAAAAGTGTATTTTTCTATAGTTTCATTTTGTTTAGCTGTAACTTCAAATTTTCCAGAAATAACATAAAAGGCTTCTGTATTTAATTTGTGATAATGATTGCCTCTTAATACGCCTTTGTTAGATGTAATAAGATTTATCTGGCTATATCCTCTTCTACAAAGCTGTATAAGGCAACCTCTTTCGTCTTTAAACTCAAAATCTGGTTTAATAATTTTTATTAAAGACATTATTTAAGTTCCTTTACAAGTTTCATAGAATCTAAAATGCACATATCCATATTGTTATAATTCCATGTTCCCCATCTGCCAAGTAAGTTAAAAGTTTTATCTTTTGAAAAGTAATCTTTTATGGAATTAATATTTTTTCTGTAATTGGTATCATGGATTACATAAGCATATTTGCACCATTCATGGTCTAAAACTTCTTTAAACCCCAATTCATTGGGAAGTATGTTTTTGCTTTGGGCAAATGTGCTATTTATGTCTAATTTGTTTCCTATTATTTCTAATGCTCCACAACCTTCTTCTTTTTTTGTGGTAGCATAGGGCGTAAGAGCACTTTGATAACCGACTCGATGTGCTTTATAGTCTTTAGACGGAATATAAAGCCAAGTTATATCAGTGTTTTGTGGAAACCTAAATAATACGGTGTTTAAGCTGTTAAACTTAAGATCTTTTATGTGGTTATTTATTTCTTCAGGTAAATACATTATTTGAGGTAATTCTGGAAGCGGAATTGTAGAAATGATGTTATCATAAATTTCACTATCATTTATAATCCATTTATCATCATCATTCTTTTTTATGGATTTAATTGAATAATTCAGTTTAATTTCTAAACCTTCCGCCATTGCGTTTATAAAAGATTGTATTCCACCTTTTAATGGATAATAGAACGTGCTGTGTGGCATCTTTCGCTCTGTTGAATCTTTTAAAACTAGGGATTTAAGAATGTCTTTACCTTCTGGTAAGGGCATTTTACCTTGCATCCAATGGGTTTCCATCTTTTCTAGTGGATATGCCCATATTTTTTCGTTATAAGGTATCATATAATAATCAGCGATACCTTTACCAAAATTCCAGTAAAGCCAATCTCTATAGTTATCTGGTTCGGGAACAGAGCTTTTTTCATGTTCAGCTATTATAAAATCATAAACGCATTTGACTGCGTCTTCTTGCTCTAATTCGCATAGAGACAATTCAAATGGGTATGATACATATTTACCATTAAAATAAATTTTAGCGTTTCTTACGGTAAATTGCCAATTTTCTTTTGGAAAAATGGAAAAGACCCAATCTACAACATCTTTATTTTTCGAGTTAAATATGTGTCCGCCATAAGGATCGTATAAGTAACCATCTTTGAATCTAGTTCTAGCAAGCCCACCTATCGTTGACTCTTTTTCATAAACTGTTACATCAATACCTTTATCTTTTAAAAGTCTGGCTGCCGATAAGCCAGAAACGCCAGCGCCTAAAACAGCATATTTCATATTTTATCTCACTAATTCTGGTTTACTGGTGTTTATGCGTTCTCGCCAATAATTAAGTAAATCTTCCATTGTTTGTTTAAATGGTATTTTAGGTTCCCAACCAGTATGTTTTTTAAATTTGGAGCAGTCTGGAACTTGTAAATCAGCGTCTATAGGTCGTAAACGTTCTGGATCGATTTCTATCTTTATTTTATCTTTAACCGTAGACATTGAAATAAGTGTATTTAAAGTTTCACCAACTTCGCAGCTGTAATTACCTCCAATATTGTAATATTCACCTGCTATTGGATTTACGGTAACAAGCATATAATAAGCTCTAACGGCATCACGAACATCGGCATAGGTTCTAAGAGATTTTAAATTGCCTACTTTAACTACAGGTTCTGATACCATGCCTTTTTCAATCATTGCAATCTGTTTTGCAAAAGTTGATTCGTGAAACACGTCGCCTCGTCTTGGCCCTGTATGGGTAAACATTCTTGTTGTCATAACGGTCATTTTATAAGCTTCGGCATAATATCGACCAATTAAATCTGTTCCAACTTTGGAAATAGCATAAGGCGAAGCTGGGTCAAAGCGGACTTCTTCGTTTATTCCGTCTTTAGGAATTAAATTTGCTGGAACTTTCCCGAATACTTCTGATGAGGCACAAACATGGATAATCGGTTTATAGTCTGCACTATTCTGCATTTTCCAATGAATTGCTTCTAATAGACGGCATGTGCCTAAAATATTTGTATTTAGTGTGTCTATCGGTGCTGTAAAACTTGTTAATGGATAACTTTGAGCGGCAAGATGAAAAACATAATCTGGTTTTACTTCATCTATTACTTTGACAAGTGACATTTGATCGTTTAAATCGGCATATTTAAAATAAACTCTATCTTTTTTATTAACTCTGTTTAAAAGGTGTTGAACGTTATCTTGAGGGCTTCTCCAGCGGCAAACTCCATATATATCCCAATTTGTCTCTTTTAAAAGATAATCGCATAAATGAGAACCTACCATGCCTGTAATACCTGTAATTAATGCTTTTGTCATTTATTGGTTCCTTCCATAGAGTTGTTTAAATCATAAAATTCTTCATTGTAATACATAATTCTTGTTCCAGTGTCTTCAAAATTAAATGGAACATATAACAAATCTTTTAATGCTTCTTTTACCTTAGCTTGTAATTCAGGTTCAACATAAAATAAAATAAAACCTCCTCCGCCTGCTCCTAAAAGCTTTCCGCCAAGTGCTCCAGAATTTATGGCTAAATTGTAGATTTGGTCTATTGTATTTGATGAAATGTTATTTGTTATACTACGTTTCAATTTCCACGTATAGTCTAGTAATTTACCGAATTCAGATAAATTATTATTTATTAAATAATCTTGAGCAGTATTAACTAAGCTTTTTATTTCTAGCAATTCTTTAGTTTTATTTTTGGTTTCTTTTTTTTGTTGTATAGCAATATCGCTAGACATTCTTGAAAAACCAGTAAAGAACAGCATTAATCTGTTATTTAATTCATGTTTTGTATTATTGTTAATTATAATCGGAGAAATCTTATAGCCGTTTATGTCAAAGTCTATTCTATTAAAACCGCCAAAAGCAACTGCTATCTGGTCTTGAATTCCACCACTTTCGTTACAAAGATTTCTTTCTAAATAAATTGCATCATTAGCTAGATGTCTTTTGTCAACATATTTACCTTTTAATGCATAAAAAGCATTTAGTAGTCCTACGGCAAATGCACTACTGGAACCTAAGCCTGAACGAGCTGGCAAATCTGATTCATAAACAATACGGAGTTCATGCATGTTTAAAAATTTCATTGCTTCACGAACAGAAGGATGTTTGATATCATCTACTGTTTTGGTTCTTTCAATTATTCCATATGTTATTTGATTAGAATAATCAAAAAATCTAGGTAAATGCCTAACAGTAACATAGCAGTATTTATCAAAAGTTGTAGAAAGAACGCAACCGCCATGTTCTTTATAAAATTCGGGATAATCAGTACCGCCGCCAAAAAAAGACATGCGAAATGGTGTTTGTGTAATAACCAAAATATGCTCCTATAAAGTAACGGCAATAAAAATTGCCGTTACATAATAGTATTTATGCGCCTTTAAGCATTCTTTCGAGTTCTTTGGGATGCATTGTATGCACCATTGCTTCTTCCAAAGTTATATCTCCTCTTAAATAGAGGTCTCTAAGAGACATTTCAAATGTCATCATGCCTTCTTCTGAACTTGTTTGCATTGTTGTGTAAAGACCAGATATTTTTTGTTCACGTATACAGTTAGCTACGGCGGGATTGCCGATAAGTATTTCATTACTTACAACACGACCTTTTCCACTTGCCATAGGAAGAAGTTGTTGAGCTACTACAGCTCTCAAAACGAAAGATAGCTGTGAACGTATTTGCCCCTGTTGATGTGGTGGGAACATGTCTATAATACGGTTGATTGTTTGAGCTGCGTCTGTGGTGTGTAATGTTCCGAAAACTAAGTGGCCTGTTTCAGCCATTGTACAAGCTGCGGCAACAGTTTCAAGGTCACGCATTTCGCCTACGAGAATAACGTCTGGGTCTTCGCGCAAAACACGTCTTAATGCTTCGTTAAATGATTTTGTATCAATGTGCAATTCACGTTGATTAACGATAGAACGTTTATGATAATGTAAATATTCGATAGGGTCTTCGATTGTTATAATATGACAACGTCTTGTTTCATTAATAATATTAATTAGACATGCAAGAGAAGTTGATTTACCAGAACCGGTAGGACCTGTAAACAAAACAAGACCTTTTCTTAATCTTGTAAAATCTCTTAGCTTTTCTGGAAGTTTTAGTTCTTCAAGCGCTGGAATTTTAGTTGGAATAATTCTGAATGCAGCGCCTATGCACCCTCTTTGTTTATATATATTAACACGGAAACGACCAAAACCATGAACAGAGTAGGAAAGGTCGAGTTCAAAATTTTCTTCAAATTCTTTTTGTTGCTCAGCTGTAAGCATATTATAAATGAGTGAACGTGTATCCATTGGGGTTAAAACATCTAAGTCTGTTTGGATAAGTTCACCGTCAACTCTAATTACAGGCGGAGTACCTACTGTTAAGTGAAGGTCTGAGGCATTATTTTCGATAACAAGATTTAATAAATCATTTAATACAAACATTCTTTTTTCCTTAAAAATGATTCAGTTGTTATAACAGTGGATTTATAACTTAAACAGTATACCATTCTAAAATAAAAAATACACAATAAAATCAAAATTTATTGTGCATTTTTTATAAAATTTGTAAAAAATTAAATAATTAGTGATCTCCGACGGTAACGCGGACGACTTCTTCTAGAGAAGTTAAACCAATAATTGCTTTTCTTAGCGCTGATTCACGTAATGACAACATACCTTCTTCAATAGCTTGACGTCTTATATCGTCTGTTGAACCACCGTTAAGAATAATATCTCTTAAGCGTTCAGACATAGCCATAACTTCATAAACGCCTATACGTCCTTTATGACCTGAATTACTACATGTTTCACAACCTTTACCTTTATAGAACATAAGATTCTTTTCGTTAATATGTGGTAAATCAAGACGTCTTAAGAGTTCGGGGGTTATACCAAATTGGCTTATTTGTTCAGCTCTTGGTTTTAATTCATATTTGCAGTCTTTACAGATTTTTCTGACAAGACGTTGAGCCTGAATAATAACAACAGAAGTTGTAACCATGAAAGGTTCAATACCCATATTAATAATACGGCCAATAGTACCAGGAGCATCGTTTGTATGCAGAGTCGAAAGAACCAAGTGACCTGTCATTGAAGCCTTAATAGCGATTTCTGCTGTTTCAAAGTCACGAATTTCTCCAACCATGATAACATCCGGGTCTTGTCTCAAGAAAGAACGAAGAGCAGCGGCAAATGTAAGACCGATTTCTGCTTTACACTGAACTTGGTTAATACCATGAAGCATGTATTCAACAGGGTCTTCGGCAGTCATAACGTTTGTGTCGATTGAGTTAACAGACGTTAAAGCTGAATACAAAGTTGTTGTTTTTCCAGAACCCGTAGGACCTGTAACCAATATAATACCATATGGAGAAGCGATACCATTTTTAAATCTTTCGAGTGTTTTGGGTTCGAAACCAAGTTCTTCTAGATTAACTCTAAGAGAAGATTGATCCAAAATTCTCATAACGATTTTTTCGCCCCAAATAACTGGCAAAATAGAAACGCGCAAGTCGATCATACGGTTGGCAACTTTGATTTTAATACGTCCGTCTTGAGGTAGACGTTTTTCAGCAATATTCAAAGCTGACATAATTTTAATACGAGATGTAATAGCAGCTGTTGCCTTTTTAGGCGGTTTCATTGCTACTTGCATCATACCATCTTGGCGATATCTAATACGTAGTTCTTTTTCAAATGGCTCAATATGGATATCTGAAACCCCACTTTGAACAGCTTGAGAAATAACTAGGTTGCACAAACGAATAATAGGAGCATCGTTTTCGCCAAGTTCACCAAGTCCGTCAAGATCGCCTTCTTCGTCACTTTGTCCTATATCTTCCAAGTCATCCATCAATTTGTCTTGTTGTGCGCCAGCGCCATAGGCATCTGACAAGGCTTTACTGATGTCTGCTTGTGTTGCTACTACTGGTTTAACCATTAAACCAGTCATAAGCTGAATATCATCTATAGCGATAATATTCAATGGGTCTACCATTGCGACAGTCAACTTATTGGAAACTTTATTTATTGGAATAAGCTGATATCTTTGTGCTATATGCTCTGGTATGACCTTAGCTATAACAGGGTCAATAAGGTAATTTGAAAGATCGATAAATGGAATACGTAGCTGTTTGGACAGGATTTGAACAATATCCTGTTCTGAAACAAGGTGCATTTCAACAAGAACATTACCCAATCTTTTTCCGCTTTTCTTTTGTAAAGAAAGGGCATTTTGAAGTTGTTCTTCATTAATTAAACCTTCAGCGATAAGAGCGTCGCCAAGTCGAAGCTTTTTGCCCGCAGCTGGTTTTGGTGCCCCACCCGCAGGAGGTCCTCCTGCTACAGGTCCTCCTGCAGGTCTTGGGACTAACGGTGCTGCCCCAGGAGCAGGTCTTTGTGCTATAGTTGGCCCTGTAGCCGGCGCTGCCACCGTAGGTCTAGGTGGTTGACCCGGCATAGATGGATTATTCACGGCAATTGTTCCTTCCTATTTCCTAAGAAATAACCAATCAGCTAAAATATTTATAAACAGCTTTGCTCATTACTTGTTTAGGCGGTTCCTCACCTGTGAAGATTTGGAACGAATCTAGTGCCTGTCTAAGTAGTAGCTCTAGGCCATTTATTATTCTGCATTTTTTCTCCTTAGCCGCAGCAATAAGTTGTGAAACCTTGGAGTAGTTAAAATCCAGAAAAATTTTGTCTTTAGACAATCCCTCGGCAAAACCAGAAATATTATCTTCAGATTTCCACCCTAATGGGGTAGTGTTTAATATTATATCAGATTTTGTCAATGAATAAACAAAATTTTTATAATTCCAGCTTAATTTTATAATATTATTTTGTTTATATTCAATACTATTATCGGAAAATTTTCTAGCAATTTGAATAATATTACTGCATTTAAGTTCTTTTAATACATTTAATGCTGTTTTAGAAGAAGCGCCATTGCCTAAAATAAGAGCATTATCTATTTTTCCTAATTCTTTTAAAATACTAAGTAAAGCAGAATAATCTGTATTCCAACCGAAACTGCCTGTTTTATACGGAATTATAGTATTAACTACTTTTGTCTTTTCTGCGGCACCGTAAAGTTTTTTGCAACATTTAGCTACATTTTGTTTATGTGGAATTGTTATATTTGCTCCAGCTGCTCCTAAAATTTCAAGCCCATGTATTGCGCAGGATATATCATTTTCAGAAACTTCAACAGCATTGTAAACAGCATCCATGCCAATCTCTTTAAATGTTTCATTCCAAAAAAAGGGGCTTATAGATTGTGATACTGGTTTACCGAGTAAAAAGTATAGTTTGGTCATATCATTTAGAAAAAAAATAAAATAAATTTGTTTTGTTGTATTTATTTTTAAAACGCCTTAAGTGCATCTTCTTCGTTTTCGTATACTTCGAATCCGGAAGAAATAACTCCAGCTTGTTTTATTAATCTTGTAAGTTTTAATAGATCTAGTATTCCAGCAGGTGCTCCATATATTTTAATGTCGCCGCTGTCTTTTTTTACTTTTCGTAGTAGCGAAGCTAAAACTCCAAGTCCCATACTATTTATATAAGTTACTTCTTTTAAACTCATAATAATATTTATATGACCTTCATCAATAATCTTTTCGAGTTCTTTTTTGAAGTCATCTATTGTTTCTGAGCCTATTTTCCCACGGATATTAACTAGAATAGTATTACCTNNATATCTTTATCATTAAATAAGTCATCGACTTATAGTTTTAGCTATTTGTCGATGACTTTTCAAAATTATATTCTTGCAGTTTTTATAAATTTAGAATGATTTAGAAGCAGATATTCTATGCGCATCTCCTAGTTCTTCGTCTGCGTAAGAATAATCAAATCTCCATGCATCGCGTTTAAAGCTTGCGCCTAATGTTAAATCGCCATCATGAGAGCCGAGTCTTAATGCTACAAAATCTTGTAGCCAGTATTCAACGCCGCAGAAGAATTTAACGCTCATATCATCAACCTTGTTAAGATCGGCTGATAATAATAATTTATCGTTATATTGGTGTGAAACGCCGAACGTTGTTGTCATTGGAACTTTATCTTTTGCGCCAGAAGCAGTGTTCCATTTTAGGTTTTCGCCTAGATCTCTAAAACTTAAACCAAGAGTGGTTTTATCATCGACATCATACATAAAGCCTAAATCCATGCCCCATGTGTCGGCTTTATTTGTATATAGTTCGTGTTTTAAATATTTAAGGTTAGCGCCTGCGTAAAAACGTTTCCCAAACGCTCTAGCATATGATGCAAATGTATTTGTTTCTGTGTCTTCAAAATAGCCATAAATCTTTATAAATCCGTTTGCATCGGTTATTGGATTTCCTAGATTGTCGACTCTGGTTTCAGGAATACCATCTACCCCAAAGCGAATATGTGAAAGGGCTACAACACCTTTTGATTCTCCGGTGTTTTTGTCGTTTAAAACGTGAGCATAATTAAAGAAATTATATTCACGATCTAAGGTTAGATTGGCGTGCATAAAAGAGCCTTCGCTTCTTTTTAGTTTGGCTAAGCCAGCTGGGTTCCAAAAAGCTGCGGTTGAATCATTTGCGACTGCAGTGAATGCACTACCCATACCTAATGCTCTTGCGCCTACGCCCATTTTTAGATAAGCTCCTGCTTGTCCTGCCCCATCAGCGGCAAAACCAGCATTCATGGCGCCAAAAGTTATTGCTGCCACGACTAGGGTTCTTAAGACCTTTTTCATAATGCTTCCCCTTACTACAAGATATAATTATATACCNNATAACCCGAACCTTTTTATGGGCTCGGGTTATTTTTTTAATTAATTATTATTTACTCTTTTTTTGAGCTTTATTATAAGCTTTTTGGTATTTCTTTTTGGCTTCTATGGTTTTGGGATCGTCTTCGCCATATTGGCTCTTTAACATTAGATAATCTATGGATAAAGCTTTCCATGCTTCATCGGCAGCTACTTCCCAATCAGCGCCATTCCATTCGGCCATTTTTGCTTTAACATCAAAGTTGATCTTAGCACTGAGATTCATATCTTTTTCGCAAGATATTGCTTCGCCCATTTTAAGCACTTCAGTGTTTCCACCAACTAAGCTATTTGCAGCAACAGCGCCTTCTACTACAGAAACAACTGTTTTTTGTCTTGAAGAAACAGCTACTTCGAATTCTGTTCCTCTAATACCTGCAACTAATGAAGGAGTTTCAATTTTAAATTCTGTGCCTCTTTTTGTGAATTTATACCAAGTTTTGCCTTTGAAAACACGAACACTTGTTGGTTGAACTTCAACGATGGTTTTTTCTTTAACTTTCATGGTTGTGCCATCGTTATAAGTTAATACTGTTTTTGAATCTTTAAGAGTTTCTAGAAGATCGCCAGCATATAATTGGCATGAACGGTTTATGATATCGCTTTTTTCACTTCCTACACGAGTAAGTTTAACTTCACCAGCGAGAATTTCTAATTTAGCGTCAAGAGCAATAAGTTGAGTTTCTGCTGAGACAGCAGAAAGAGTTAAGACAAATAAAGACATTAAAAAACACATTACAGTGCGTTTCATTATGACCTCCATAGGTGCTTATATAAAATTATTATACTTGTGTTTATTTGAATTATAAGAATAATCTCTTAAAGTGTCAATTCTATGTACAAAATTTATTTAAAAATTTTTATATATGTTTATCAGACAAAAGTTATATAATTTGATATAATTTATCTATTATTTATTGATTTCGGTAGGAATTTATGGAAAATTTGGCACAAATCGCTAATGTATTTCAAATAGTTATTTTCTTTATTTTTGGTAGCTTAATTGGAAGTTTTTCTAATGTTGTGATTTTTAGAATGGTTACAGGAGTTTCTATTGTATTTCCTCCGTCGTCTTGTCCTAAATGTGGACACAAACTAGGTTTTTTTGATTTATTTCCAGTATTTAGTTGGCTTTTTTTAAAAGGAAAATGTCGCTATTGTAAAGAGCCTATATCTATTCAATATCCTTTAGTTGAAACAGCTATATCGTTAATAACAGGTTTGGTTTTTATAAAATACCGTTTAACTTTAAATTTTATTTCAGTATCTTCTGCATTTATTATATGGTTTATTTCATCAGTTATTTTTTTTAGAGATGAAATTAAAAGCCCAAATCCTTTTTTGTGGGCATTAACTTATTTTTTAGGATTATTTTGGTTATGCGATTTATCTAAAAATCTCACAGTTAATATTTTAATAGGTATAATTATTTTTGCATCTATAGTAGGTTGTGCTGTGTCTGCTTCAAAGGAAAAAATAGAAACAGTTAGTATGGGGGCTTTAAGTTTAATTGGTATGTTTGCTTTGGCAACTTTTAACTGTAATTTTATACATTATGGGGTAGCAGCTATTATTGCAGCCTTCCTTGAAAAAAGCAATAAAACAAAAGGCGCTGGAAGATTGGCTTTTTTTATTTTACAAATTATTACAATAGCATTTTTGATTATTAAAGAGTTGGGCGTAACTTTGTGATTAATTTAAAGATACATTACAAAAGAGTATTAATAATAGTATTGTTTTTTATAGTTGTAACCTCTTGGGGTGCCTCTTTTTTCGATGATATATATAATATGTCTGCTCAAGATGTTGTTTCAGCTCTAAAATTAGGAGCAGATCCCAATGAAAAGGATCAGTATGGAGACTCTGTTTTAATTAGAGCAGCTTTATACAATTATAATCCAGGTGTGATTCAAGCATTAATACAAGGTGGGGCAGATGTAAATCTTAGAAATAAAGATGGGAATACGCCTTTGATGGTTGCTGCTTTTAACAATTATGATACTACTACTATTTTTGATCTTATAAAATCTGGTGCGGATGTAAATTTAAGAAATAATCAGGATCTTACAGCTTTGATGTTAGCTTCTCAAAAAACTTCTAATCCAGATGTTATAACAACTTTAATAAGAGGTGGAGCAAATCCAAATCTTACAACTAAAGAGGAAAAAACTGCTCTTATGTATGCTGCCGAACTCAATTTTTGCCATGAAATAATACCTGCTTTAGTAAAAGGCGGAGCAGATATAAATTTTGTTTCAAGCAATGGCGGTACTGCTTTAATGGTTGCTGCAGCTTTTATGGATTTTAATGGAGAAGTAGCAAAAACGCTTATAAAATGTGGTGCGGACGTTTCAATAAAAGATAAGAACGGTAAAAATGCTTTAATGTATGCTGCTGAATTTAACTGCAATCCAGACGTAACTAAAGCAATACTTTCGGCCGGCATAGATGTAAATGCAACTTCAAAAAGTGGTGCAACAGCTTTAATGTATGCTGCAAGCAAAACAGTTACAAAGGAAATTGTTCAAATATTAATAGATGCTGGAGCAAATGTAAATATTGCTAGAAAAGGTGGAATGACAGCTCTTATGGATGCTGCGGCTGGAAACAATAATCCTGCTATTGTAGCTATGCTATGCAAAGCAAAAGCAGACGTTGACGCAAGAACAGAAAATGGTATGACTGCGTTGATGTTAGCTGCTCAAAATTCAATCGAACCACAGGTTATAACAGAATTACTAAATTTTGGTGCTAATCCTCATATAAAAACTTCTTCTGGTTTAAATGCGTTAGATTTTTTAAAACAAAACCCTAAATTAAGAGATAATGCAGAATTAAAAATAAAACTGCAGACAATTGGTTTTTAATTGAAGTCACACAAAGTTAGTATAAACAATAGTTTGGAGTAGCAACTAACAATTAATTGTTAGTTGCTGATATGTCATTTTAAAATAACTTCTTTTGCTTTTAATATAGCAACTCCTGCTTGACATGCTGGGCAGAAACAATATTTTTCGCCTTTTGCTTTGAAAGATTTTGCGCTTTCAATCATTTCAGCTAATTTTTTTGCGCTAAACATATGTTTTGCTTTATCTGAGTTTAAAAATCCTATTGTATCATCTATTGTGTTTACGTCTGATTCAAGTTCTGCTATTAAATTTTTTGCAGCTTCTTTTTCGTTAACTTTATCAATAGCTTTAATATAATCTTGTGCTTTTTCTTTTAAGCTAGCACAACAGCTAGGAGCAGAGATAAGTTCATTAATTTTTTCAATAACAGAGTTTTTATTCATTTTTTTATCCTTCAAAAAATTGTTTATTCATAATAGCACAAAACCGAGAAGTTTTTCTTCTCGGTTTTGTAATAATTTTATAATAGATTAAGTTTTACTGGAAAAATGTTGTTAAACCGCACATAAGTCTATAATTATAGCCCCACATTTGGTCATTAGATATTGCTATTGGAACGGCAACTTCAAATGCAAAATTTTCTGTTGGAGTATATCTTATGCCAGGTATTGCTTCAACTTTCATTCCATTGGAACCCCAGTCTTCACCAGCTATTTCAGCCATCACTGTTACGTTTTGTGTATGAGGATATTCTATGCCTATGCTATAGTAGAATTTATCTGCTAAACCATCAGGATAGAACTGGTTATTCGGGTCGCCTGTCATAACATAGCCTAAGTTAAGATGACCTATGATTTTTTCAAAGTTTTTGCTGAAAGCTGTGAAAATTTCGAAGTCTGTTTTACCTGTTCCAAGCATTTTATCGTCATCGCCTGTAGGGAACTTAAATACAGCGCCGACTGCACCACGCATTTGGTATTCTGTATTATCGAATACTTTGTATTTAAAACCTAATTCTAAATCTCCAACGCCAGATTCAGAAAGATCTCTTGTCCAAATTTCCCGGCTTTTTGCTGTATAATCTACTATGGGTATGTTTAGAACCATTTCTAAATCATCCGTTACAGCATAGTTGAAGAAAAGAGGAATGTCCATTCTTTCGCCGCTTTCATTAGTAGCAAGAGTTCTGTCGTATATTTTTTCTAAATCAAACCAACTGCTATGGAACCCCATTTTAAAAGCTCCTGCTTTACTTGTGTCGGCTGATGTTGTTACGCTTAAACCGGTGAACCCTTTACTGTTTGTTCCTAATACTCTGGAAAGGGCTTCTTCGAGTGGAGCAGTCATTAGAGTATCAGAATAAAGGGGAGGAAGAGTTGTTCGAGATGGAACTGGTAATGTTGTAACTGGAGGTAAATCAAAACTTGGTTTTGAAAATGTAACTTCCTGAGATTTTTTTCTTCTTCTATTGTCTGATTTACCGCTATTGCTTTGAACTACAGGTGCGTTAGAAATAGGTGGCAAATAAATTTGAGACTGGGAATTATTTGGTGGTAATGGCGGCAAACTATTCGATTGAGCATAATACTCAGGTGCGGATGTTGTGCCGCTATAGTATTGGTTACTTTTGTTAAAAGCATTTTGCATGGTTGATGAAAAACCATTTTGCTTTAATTGCCAGTCAGAGCTTTGGGCATTAACACAGCTAGCGAATAGCAAAGTGCATATCGCTAATATAGTGGCCTTTCGTTTCATACCTAACTCCTTAATTTATATTTATAATCCGCTGCGTGTATCGACAACTTTTGTAAATTCTTTAACAATTTTTTATTTTTTTTATTGAATCATGTTTTTTGCTACATGAACATGATTTCAATCTTGAAAAGAAACAAAAATAAATGTAAAATCACTCCACGTTTGATGGATTTTTATTAAAATGTTTGATGCTGATTTTACAAATATAGGTGATTTTTGTGGTGCAAAAGGCTCTCTTGGCCCTATTTGCTTAGCTTCTTTAGCTCGTCAGGCTGGTATAACACTTGTTGTCACTATAGATTCGGAACGAGCAAAATCTTTATATAATCAAATTGTTACGTGGATGGGACCTCAAACAGATAGAGTTATTTGTATGCTGCCTGAGCGTGAAACAATTTATGATCAGACAGCCGTAGAAGGTGATATTTTGTATTCACGATTGGCTGCAATGTCGGCAGGAAAACGAAATGGAGCTTTGATTATTGTTCCAACTGCGGTGCTGTTAGAAAGATTTTTTGCTCCTGATTTATGGGTTTCTAGATGCTTTGAATTAAAATCAGGTAGAGAATTTAAACGTGCAACTCTCATAAAACGACTTGTAGAAATGGGTTATAAACGTATGCCCGTAGTAGAAGACAAGGCAACTTTTTCTGTTAAGGGAAGCTTAGTTGATATTTTCCCTCCAGATAGCGATTATCCTTATAGATTGGATTTTTGGGGTGATGATTTAGAGTCAATAAAACTGTTTTCACATCAATCTCAACGTTCTATAGAAAAACGCGATAAAGTTATTATAACGCCTGCTTATGAGTTTCTAGCAACTGAAGAAGATTATGAAGATGTTTCTAACAAAGTTAGCGAAGAAATAAGAAAACTAGACGAGCATAGAGCGGGATTGTTAGAACGAAAACTTGAGCATTTTAGAACCAGCCCAGACTCAAGAGATTATAAAGAATTACGTCCCTATGTTCATCGAGCAGATGGTTATTTATTTGAATATTGGAAAAAAATAAAAATAATTCTAGAAGACGCAGAACAGGTTTTTGAAGCTTTAGAAGAAACTTATGCCGATTTGGAAAGACGATATGAGCAATTAGACGATATGACGCCGCTTAAACCGCCAATAAGTTATTATCATAAAGCAAATGCAATAATTGATTTAATAAATAAAAACGGTTTTATAAAATACAGTAGATTTTCAAAATTACAAAATCCTAATTTTTCAAAGATAGAATTCTTAGAACCACCAACAGATTCGTCAAGAGAAACATTTCTAAAAGATATAAGAAATTTAACAGAAAAAAATTGGTCTGTCGCAGTTGCTATACAAGATGAAGGAAGGCTTAATAATTTAAAAGGTTTGCTTGGAGAAAGAAAAATAAAAATTCATTCTTCTCAACAACCTTTTGATTTAAAAGAAGGTAAAGTTTTATTTGTAAAAGGAAAGTCAGGAAGAGGCTTTAAAGATTACGATAGAAAAATAGCTGTTTTTTCTGAAGAAGATATTTTTATTGGACCAGTTAGGGAAAATACGGGTAAAAAGAAAGTTTCTCGCAAGAATCTTTTGCAACTAGACCAAATCGTTCCTGGAGACATTGTAGTTCATTCTGACCATGGAATAGCTGAGTTTAAAGGCGTTTGCACTTTGACTGCTGCAGGGAATACGCGTGAATATCTACTTTTACAGTATGCTGGAACCGACAAACTATATGTGCCAACAGATCAGCTTCATAAAGTTTCCAAATATCTTGGTATGGAAGGCTATGTTCCACGTATTCAAAGCTTGAATTCGAAAACATGGGTAAACCAAAAGGCTAAAGTTAAGAAGAATGTTGAATTTATTGCTAGGGATTTGTTACAACTTTATGCAGAACGAATAGCTAATAAAGGCTTTGCTTTTGCTAAAGACAACGATATGATGCGTGCAATGGAGCAGAAATTTCCTTTTATTGAAACTCCAGATCAGGAACGAGCTATTATAGAAACGAAGCATGACATGGAAAGCGATATTCCAATGGATAGGCTGATATGCGGTGATGTTGGATATGGAAAAACAGAAGTTGCAATGAGGGCTGCTTTTAAAGCTGTTTGTTCTGGTAAACAGGTTGCTTTAATGGCTCCGACCACGCTTTTGGCTTTCCAACATTATCAAAATTTTATAAAACGTTTTGAAGGGTTTCCTGTTACTGTTGATTTAGTAAGCAGACTTAGAAGCGCTAATGAGCAAAAAGAAACTCTATCAAAGCTTAAATCTGGCACATTGGATGTTTTAATAGGCACTCACAGGCTTTTATCTAATGACATTCATTTTAAGGATCTTGGTTTGTTAATCGTAGATGAAGAACAGCGTTTTGGAGTAAAGCACAAAGAAAAGCTTAAAAAAATGAAAAGTCAAATAGATGCTTTAACTCTAACAGCAACACCAATTCCTAGAACAATGCAAATGGCTATGTCTGGAATTAGACAAATAAGTGTTATAGATACACCTCCTAAAGATAGAAAACCTGTCCAAACTTATGTGGCACCTTTTGACGCAGGTTGGATAAAAAGAGCAATAATAGAAGAGTTAAAGCGTGGTGGACAAATTTATTATGTTTATAACAGAGTTGAAAGCATAGAAAGAAAAGCCACTTTTATACGCCAGCTTGTTCCAGAAGCAAGAGTAGTTGTAGCTCACGGGCAAATGGACGAAAACAAAGTTGAAAAAACAATGCTTGAATTTGTGAATCATGAGCATGATATTTTGCTTGCAACTACTATTATAGAGTCTGGGCTTGATATTCCAAATGTAAATACTCTTATAGTTGATGAAGCTGAAAGACTTGGACTTTCTCAAATGTATCAGTTAAGGGGCAGAGTAGGGCGATCTCCTAGACGGGCGTGGGCTTATTTCTTTTATTCAAAAGGCAAAAAGCTCTCTAAGGAAGCTACTGAACGCTTAGAAACCATAGAAGAACACACAGCTTTAGGTTCAGGGTTTAAAATTGCCATGAAAGATCTTCAAATAAGAGGAGCAGGAAACATATTAGGAGAATCTCAGAGTGGTCATATAGCAGGAATCGGTCTATCATTATATATGGAAATGCTAGAAGAAGCTGTTATGAAAGCAAAACATGGCACTAAGAATTATGAAAAAATCGATTCATCTATAGAAATTCCTGTTACAGCATACTTCCCAAATTCTTATATTTTGGAAGAAGAAACTCGTGTTGAGATGTATTCCAGATTGGCTCGCTGCAATGATGTTGATTTATTAAACGAAATAAAAGAAGAATGTGAAGATCGTTTTGGGCCTATTCCAGTAGAGTCTCAAGCTCTATTTTCTATTAGCTTATTACGTATTTTAGCTGTTAAAGCAAAAGTGAACAAGATTTCAAGAGTAATTAATCATTTGAGGTTTGAATTTAGCCAAAATGCAATGCCAGACATTGGAAAAATATTTAGTTCTGGGGAATCTATTCTAAAACAGGTTTATTTTGATTCTCATGAGCCAAATGTAATAAATTTAGATATTTTATCAGATAACACAAACTTAATTTTTGATTCCGCTATTTCTCTTCTAAATATTATTTGCGAATAACTTATTAATTCTTCTAATAAAGTTTTTGGTTTGGAATAGAAAACACATTTTAAAATAAAACCAAATATTATTTGCTTACTAATTGTTTACCAAATTTATTTTTTTGCTAACTGCTAATTACAGTCTTTCCTTTTTTGTTTCTTTATTATATGTAATTAAATTTCTTTTACTTAAAGTAGCACAATGTTTGTTTTTATTTATTAAAATTATTTTTTATTTGCTAATGTTTGAAATTACTATTGACAAAAAGTGCTTAAAGAAAGTAAAATTCAACTATCAGTATATTCTTAGGGGTATGCTGTATTTTTGCTATACAAAAAAATCTATATAATGGAGCTGTAGACTGCTTGTAGCAGTAAATCTAAACTAAAAGATTTACTCTTAAGTATGTCGACAAAAAGTATGAAAAAATTTAATAATTTCGGTAAAAAGCACATCTTAACTGTATTCACTTTNNATAACAACATTTTCAGGCTGCGGCGGTGGCGGTGGCGGAGGAGGAACATCGCCTGAAGCGAGTTCGCCTACAACTACTGCTACGGAACAAACAGGCGTTACTTCTGTAAAAAATCTGCCTATTACATATCAAGTTGCTGTTAAAGAAGATCAGGAAACCAATATAGACGTCGGCTCCATACGTCTTCAGTTGCCTGTTAATGCTTTTACCGAAAATACAAATATAATAATTGTTGAAGATAAAGACCTAACTACATTAGGTTCTTTTATTTCTGGTTTTACTCCACAAAGCTCCTTATTTACTATAAAAATAGAAACTCCTGTAGAATCCTTTAAATCTTTAAGACAAAGCGCAGTAATCGAAAGCACTGGTGTTTGGTTAGACGGCATTGCTACTCTTTCTATAAGACTGTCTAACCAATACGATAGCTCAGCTGATTATTTAGTAGCTTGCAGAGATACCTCAAATAATTGGTATTTCTTACCATGGGAAGGTAGAACTACTAACGGTTTTTACGTAAAAATAAGCAATATTTTCCGTGATTACATGCTCGTAAGACGTGATAATTCAACGGCCTCAATGTTTATTGGAAATGGTATTTCTGTTAACGTTCAACCAACAAATTCTTTAATTGCCTCCTATACAACACAAAAATTTGAAGAAAACCTTGAAGTAAGCATTAAATTTGCTTTAAATCCTTATATTGCTAGTACTTTTGACGAAAATAAGCTTTCTTTGCAACTTTATGCTTATAAAGGCTGTACGACAAAATTCTTATATACAGAAGACGATGAAGAAAAAATTGGAACTGTTCCATTAAGACAGGCAGGAAATGGAACTGTTTTCACATCAGATAAAAAGAAAATATGTTTCTTCTCAACAAAAACAACATCTGTTGAAAATGGTCGTTCTTATACTTCTTATACTGCAAAGATGAAATTCAATGATGAGCTTAAAGAAGATTATCCAGATATGATCGTTCTTAAAGCTTCATATCCAGGCGAAACCAATGGAACAACTTATTCGGCTGAACAAATAGTTTATCTTTCTATGGGTGCTGAACCTCCGACAAATCCTTATATTGCAGAATCAGAACCTGCATCTGGTTCTATTGTGCTAGTTCCCGAAAAAATAAAGATAACTTTTTCTCACAAGATGCTTGAGTCGTCTTTGGAAAACGCAATTACGCTTTCAGACGGCACTAGAACATTAGGTTTTACTCAAAGTTTAGATGAAGAACAAAAGNNACTGTAACTATTGCTACGATGGCACAATCGTTAGAAGAAGAAGGCGGCTTAAATCCTCTCGAACCTCTAACCTTGACATTTAAAACTGTTACTTCAAGTGGTGTAACTACAGTTCCTGTAAATAGAGAAGAAAATGTAGCAACTTCAACTCTTATTACTTTTACTTTTAATCAAATTGTCTCTAATAAAAATGCTGTAGAATTTAGTCTATACAGAATAAGCGAAGTTGAAAATCCAGCTGCTATTTTGGCAAACTCAGTAGCTGCAAGTATTACTCAACCTGTTACTTGGAATGATGTAGCAAGTCATTCTGAAGCTATAATAGATCCAGAAGAATACTTTGATTATTACACAAAATATAAAGCAACTGTTTCAGGTGCTAAATATACTGTTGAAGGAACAGATTTCTCTATCGCTGATACAAGCGTAACCTTTACTACAGATATACAGCCAGAACTTATTGCTAGAGAGCCTAAAGGAGCTGGTATCCTTGAAACAACACCTTTCTCTCTAACATTCAACAAAACTATTGCTACTTCAACTTTCCATTTCTATGTTAATAACAAAACAAATAACACAATTTTAGAGCTTACTGAAGAAAATTCCGTATTTACGTGGGATGAAAACTTTACATCGCTTAAAATACAACCAACAGTATACCTTGAAAGTAACTGTGAATATGAAATTACTCTTTCAGATAATTTAACAGATACTAAGGGTAATCCATTAAAACCAATAGATGCTCTAACACCTTGGACATTTGCAACTACTATTCAAACTAAGATAGTATCACATACGCCTGATGTTAATGAAACAGAAGTTGCTACTTTAACTCCAATTGTTTTAAGATTTGGAAATGATTTGACAGAAGAACAAGCAAACGCTTTAAAAAATGGCGGCTTTGAAGTTTCTTACGCAGATAGCGCTCAAGTAATCGGTGGGAATATAGAAGTTGCATCTGGTTCTTCTATTGCTACCTTTACGCCAAATCCAAGTTATCCTTATGCTTTTGATTCAAAAGTTAAAGTATCTGTTTCTGGTTTAAAAGATGCTCTTGGCTATGATGTAGCTACTTATACCTTTACATTTAGCACATATACACAAGCTTCTATTCTTGCTTTTGCTCCAGCAAGCGATAATACTCTTTTAGCAGAAGATGTAATTATTAGCTTCTCTAAACCAATGGCAACAAGCACAGTTAAAGTTTCTTTAAACGGAGAAGAAAGAACTGATGCTAATTCGATTATAACTTGGTCAGGAAATGATACTCTCGTAAGTATACGCCCAAGAGCTAAATACGCTGTAAATACTAATTATACAGTAAGAGTAAATGAAGATGCTAAAGATACAAACGGAAATATAATAAAACCAGTAAATACTGTTTGGAATTTCACAACTGTAGGAAATACTGGTATTGCATCTGTTTTACCTAAACCAAATGAAGTAGATGTAGCAACTTCAACTAGAGTTATTATTAATTTTACTGAAAGTATTACTGAAGCTTTAAAGGCACAAATACAAAGCGGAAATATAATTAGTGTTACAGACGGTGGCGCTGCTGTAGCTGGAAGCTATGAATTTTACACAGAACGATGTGAATTTGTTCCAAACACTCCATTTAACCATAATTCAGAAATATCTGTTAATATAGCAAATTTGACAGATGATGATGGTTATCCATTAGAAAATTATAATTATACGTTTAAAACAATAGCTTATCCGACAATTTTATATACTTATCCTTCATCTAATAGCACATTTGCAGATGAAGCAATAAATATAACTTTCTCCAGGGCAATGGCTACAGAAAGTATACAAATTTATCTAAATGGAACAGCTCAGGTTCATGGGGTAAATGCAAGTTATACTTGGAGCGTTTCAGATGATAATAGCTTTATATTGTCACTAAGAACCTTAGAACATCTAGCTTATAATACTGATTATACAGTAACAATATCTCCAGCAAGTGGTTTTGCTAAAATAAAAGATACGCTTGGAAATGATTTAGATCCAACTGTTGCAACAAGCTTTAGTTTTTCAACGATAGGACAAACGATTATTTCCGAAGTATATCCAAAACAAAATCAAACTGGTGTTTTAAATGATGAAAAAATAAGAATAACATTCTTGGAAATTCTTAATGAAGCACAGAAAACAAGTGTAAACGTTGATTTATATTACGTTGACGGAACTGCTACAACTTCAATTCCATTAAATTCTTCTACAGGAAAAACATGGAGTGAAGACCCTGTAGCACAAACGACAACACTAACAATTAATCCTCAATACACTTTCGATTATGATAAACCAAATATTAGAGTCGAACTTTATGGCGTAAAAGATAAAAACGGATATTATGTTGATTCATATCATACAAGCTTATCTGCTTCTAATGTAGCTGGCAACGCTGGCGGAATCGCAACATTCACATGGCAATTTAAACTCGCTTCAAGACCAGTTATTTTAAGCCATCTGCCAGCCTTTCACGAACAAAACGTAAGAGTGAATGAGCCTATTGTAATTACTTTCTCCGAAAATATGGATACAGAATCAACAATAAAGGCTATAGAAATTCACGAAAGACGACCAGATGAAGAAGGCTATATTGATAGAACCTTAAAAGCGGCAGAATTTACTGCTAGTTTTGACAATAATCTTTATGCATCTAATCAGTCAACCCTTGTTATTAAACCAACAGCTAGTTTGGCTCTTTCTTCAGATTCAAGACAAGAATCCAATCCACATGATAGTTTGTTGAATCCAAATAACGTAAATGTAAATGGAGAACCTCGTTTCTTACATGATTCTGTATATACTGTATACGTTAAAAATTCAGCAAAGACCTCTGTAGGAAACGTTGCAATGAAAGAAACCTACAGTTGGGATTTCCATACTCATTCTGGCTCTGGTCCGTCTATGAGGTATTTTGAAATAGACAGAGACAGACTCGACTTAACTGTTAAATTTAATATCTTAGCAAGCGGAACTGATGTAGATTTAATTGGTTTGCAATATCAAAGCGCAAGTCAGGCAATGGCAAGTTGTACAACCGATGCTGTAGGCAGAGAAGGCAAAGATAGTATTACAGTTGATAATAATGGTCTTGTTACAGTAGTTTTACAAGACCTTATTAAAGATGAAGTATATACACTTGTTCCTTTCTGTAAAACAGCTTATGGACAAACCACATTATATACGATGACAGCAAGAACAGCAGTTGTTCACCCGTGGAATCTTGAAAGTAACCTTAAACAAATGGGTGCAAAACTTGCTATAGAAATGCAAGTAAACGATTTGTATGATTATAATAAAACTGCTGCTGTTCCTAATAGTTTTGTTATAGACTGCGTTAAAGATTTGGAATTATTAGCTTCTACTACCGTTGTTGCTGGTGGTTACTATAAAGCTGCACCATTTGTTCAGAACGTAGATCTAGATCTTTCTACTGTTGCTTGGAACCCACTAGGTAATAATACAAACCCATTTATCGGAACCTACGATGGTAGAGGTAATAAAATAAGCAATGTTACCATAAATGCTCAAACTGGCGGAACAGGATTCTTTGGCGTTTTAAATAACGCAGTTGTTAAAAATGTAAACCTTGAAAATGTTACGGTAACTCCAACAGACCAAACTTATGTTGGGGCTTTGGTTGGTGTTTCTCATGGCACTACAACAATAACTGGGGCATCTGTAAAATTAGCTAGTGCTTTAACTTCATCTGCTAACTCAGCTTATGTAGGTGGTTTAGTTGGTTATGCCGCAGATACGAGCAGCTTATCAGATTGTTCTGTAAATGCAAGCACATACAAAATTTCAGCTACAGGTTCAGCTTCAAGAGCTGGCGGCGTAATTGGCGTTCTAGCTGAAAACTCCAGAATTTCAAATTCAATCTTTAACAGCTCCTTTGTTGGAAGCTCAAATGAAAACCCAGTTCAGGCTAACGCTGACGCTAATAGCTACGCAGGCTGCGTAGTAGGTTTATATAATTCAGCTCAAAGCGACCCAACAAGCAATGTTGTTAAGTGCGAATGTAATTCTTCGACAAAAGATTCTACAGGTGCCTTAAAAGAACATACCCATACTATAGTATGGGGTGCTTATGCTTTTGCTGGTCAACCAAGCCCACACAAAACATATCATTCTTATGTTTCTGAAAATATTAACGTAAATCCAGTTGCAACTGTTACTTATCCATTGCCAAATCAGACTTTGGTTATTTCTAAAACACCTATTAATTTTGAATTTTGTAAGCAAATGGATGAAGCAAGCGTTGAAAACGCTTTCAAGTTAACTTTAACAAAGCGCTTTGATGAAGAAGCCGAACAAATACTTACCAAAAATGATTATAGCTTCGATTGGGACAGCACATCCAGAAGAGTTACCTTAACAATAGACGCAAGCAAAGGTTTAAACTATAACGCAACTTATACAATAAGCTTAGACAACACCGTAGCTAAAGATATTTATGGCAATAATATTAACGCTATGGATACTCTTTCTTTCTCAACAAATAAGAGCGTTACCGCAGAAACAATAGTCTTAGCAAGCAATACAATAAGTCTTACCTCTCATGATGACGAAGAATTGCTAAAACTACCTGTAGAATACCTGAATGCAAGTATACCAAACAACTATCTAACAAAAACAAATGCTGAAGCAAAAATTACCAGTGTAGATTCAGCAGTTAGATATCCTGCCCCAGGTATTAAAATTACTTATAGCCAACCGCTTTATAAGGATCAAATGGATTCTATCTACATTAAAAACGTTGGCGTTCAGAATGACAGAATCAGATTTTTCACAAAACCAACAGCAATTTCTGGCGAAGCACCAAAGTATTATATCTGTCTCTTATACACATCTGACGCTGCCGACGAGC
>LXOW01254659.1_pt1 | contig 28521 bp, 18 predicted proteins | sample 1368591 | NCBI WGS metagenome assembly LXOW01 (sample SAMN04884650, study PRJNA319009) | bovine gut metagenome | isolation source: Cow rumen | host: Bos taurus | place: Italy: Legnaro (PD) | collected 2014-07-09
TTTGTTACCCAAATGGGTAATTTTTCATCCCCGTGATGCAGAATTACCCATTTGGGTAGTAGATTTATTTGGCCGTTTCATTTATTTTGCGGGCAAAAACAGCACTTTTGGAGCACCAAAGAAGTGTCTAATAACGTAACTCTCAGAACGACAAACATTTACGCATTCGTCCTCTACGGCGCGATATTTGCGACCAACTTCACTCTCGCTGGCAAATTCCGCGCCGTAGAGGACGAATGGAAAATCACTTTGTAAGGTTTTCTGACGGAAAACTGACAGTTTGTTCGTTAGGATGGTTCGGGCATTAAGCTTTAAGCATTAACACCGTTGACAAAGTCAAAATTGAAAATTGAGAATAATCACGGGCGGTACGCCCAAGTCCCTATATTGGTGTGAACGCAGTATGGCAGAAAGGGGTCAACCCCTAAGTGAGCAACAAACGAAATGCCTTATTCAATGTATTTTGATGAGAAACAGCAAGTTTTTCACGGATTCTTTTGTTTTCTCGCAGAATTATTGTATCTTTGCAATCAGTTTATCGAGTGGGAAATCTATAACGATATGAGTGTAACATTCGACGATACGGAGAAGTTCAGATACAGATAAAGAGCTTCGTGCAACAATTCGACATCAGAATGTGTTGGTGAAAGACGATGTAACCACCAGCGGTTCAACCCTGAACGAGGTTCTCCGTACACTCTGCATTCTCAACGAAGACAACAAAATAACAATATTTAGCCTTCATGGCAGAAAAGACCTGATGGCGGAGGCTATGTGACAACGGAGGACATGTCTTGCAACCAGAATTCTGAAACTATAATAAACATACACATAACAATGAAAAAAGCTTTACCTATCTTAATTAGTGTTTTCCTGATGTCTGTTATTACGGCATGGGGAAAGGACGGAGACAAATTTTACGTCAATGGCGTCAGGTATCAGGTGCTCAGTGAGGCTGATAAGACCTGTCAAGTGGGTTGGGGAGATAAATTCAGCAACTACACCAAGGCCGTGACTGATGACTGGGCTGGTGACATTGTCATTCCCACCCATGCCAATTCGTACAAGGTTGTTAGCGTGAATGACATGGCCTTCCGCGTGCTCCCCAATGTGACGAGCGTGACGATACCATATACGGTGACTCATATAGGAAAGAATGCGTTTTACAATTCAAAGAACCTTAAGACCGTTAAACTGAATTGTGGCAATCTGGACATACCATACTACCCTCTCAGCGACAATACTATTGTGCAGAACGTCATACTGGGCGATTCGGTGAAGGAAGTGGGTCCTGAAATGTTCAAGGGCTGTACGGCGCTAAAGTCTGTTACGATGAGTCAGAACGTCACTCGAATAGATTACAGAGCTTTTCAGGATTGTTCCTCATTGAAGTCAATAACCCTGCCCTCATCGCTTGACTTCGTCTCATTGGCTGCGTTCCAGAATTCCGGGCTTCGTAGCATAAGCATTCCAGGCTCCGTCACCTGGCTCGCCGTGGATGCGTTCAAGGGGTGTACTTACCTTTCCGAAGTCAGGTTTGAAAGTGGCGATGACACAATATATACCGGCACATCGACCGAGAGTTCCTCAAAGTCGATCATAATGTTTGCCGATTGCCCCCTCAATAATGTGTATATCAACCGCAACATAAAATTAGGAACGGCCACCTATTCCCCGTTCAGGAATAACAATACTTTGACAACAGTGACCTTAGGTACACAGGTGAAGGAGTTGCCTGAAGGCGCATTCTATGGTTGCAAGGCACTTGAGAGGTTCATAGCCACAAACGAAAGCGTATCTGCGTCAAAGGGGGTAAACGCTATACCTCCAATCGTGGAAATATTATGGTATGCTCCATTACGCAACATCCCGAAGGATGCTTTCTATGGCTGCACGTCTCTCAATAGCATTGTCCTCCCTACAACAGTCACGGAGATAATGCAGAATGCTTTCTATAGTTGCAAGGCCATGAAGTCCATCAATCTTCCAGAGGGGCTCACGGCCATCAGAAGTAGGGCTTTTTATCAAAGTGGCATAGAGAAGGTGACTATACCGGGCAGCCTCCGAACAATAGAGGAGAACTGCTTTGCTCTCTCTGCTTTGCGGAGGTTTAACATAAAGGATGGATACTATAGCACCAGAGCGTCCTTGGGCAATAATGTGTTCTACGGCTGTTCCGAACTGGATTCTGTCTTCTTGGCTTCGTCCATGACCATTGGGACAGGACTGTTCAGAGACTGCACCAGTCTCAAGGCGGTAAAACTGCCATCACTCCTCACGGCCATCCCGTCACAGACGTTCCAGGGGTGTAGAAGTCTGGAGGAGTATGACATACATACCTACAACTATCACCTGACGAGCATTGGCTCCAACGCATTCAACGGTTGTCTGAAACTCTCTTACGTCAGCCTTGTAGACTTTATAACCAACATCGGCGATAATGCATTCCAAAACTGTCAGAGTCTGAAGGCTTTAGGCTTACCGAGCAATTTGAAGACCATTGCACAAAACTTGTTCGCTGGATGCACATCATTGGAGAAGGTGGGCTTGCCCGACTCCCTCACGACCATATCGTCACAGGCCTTCTATAACTGTTCGGCACTCAGTGCACTGACCATTCCTAACTCTGTAACCAGCATTGGCAAAAACATCTTCTATGGATGTACTGGTCTCAGGGAGCTAATCTCCTTCTCAAGTGCATATATCGACTATATACCCTCATCCCCTTGTGTTGCGCTCATGGCTCCAGCGGTTATCTCAAGATACAACGCTGCAAATGTGAGACCTCTCGTTACGGTCGATGCAACACAGACAACGATAACCTTAGGCTCTACTTCCGATTTCTTCCTAAACTCTGCTCGTAAGATAACGGATGTGTCAAGCACATATTCGGAAAACGGCAAGGTGAAACTTACAGATTTTGCGCCCGATAGAGGCCAGAAAGTGCATATAGTGGGTAATGCCTTCGGACGTGACGTATGGGGTGACATTGTTGTCTCCACGCTGCCACTGACACTCGACATAGAACTGCTGAAAGCCACCAATCTGACTCTGCGCGTTAGGGGTATATGCAACAGTGGCGATGCTACGGTCACAAGTTCCGGCTTTGTCAATAACAACGAAAGCGGTAATGAGACTCTCATAACAGGTCTGTATCCTGGACAGAGTGTTAATGTGACATTCAGCGTAACGACAGCCGATGGAAGTAAGACCAATTATTCCAAGACTTTCAGAACTGTACCGGTCACAGCGTCAGTCAGTGCAACCCCTGGAGTGACCTCATGCGTATTGAACGGCTCTTATAGCGTTATAGATGCGACGGTGACGGACTATGGCTTCAAGGATAATTCGGGTAAGAAACAGATAAAGGTGAACGGACTTGATCCCAAGACCTCTTACTCCTACGAATTCTATGTCAGGACAAAGGAAGGTGGACGCGAGACTGCAAGCTGCACGTTCACTACAAAGGCACTCTCCATCACCACCCTCCAGCCCAAGGTTATCTCTATGGGCAACGTCATCGTGGCGGCAAAGACCAACATCGATGACGACGAGCAGAACGTGGGCTTTGAGTGGCGACGCACGGACTGGACTACCGATTTCCAGTCAAACAGCGGAACGGCATACCTCTACGATGGAGAGATGGAAGGATATATACGTAATCTGAATACGGAGAAGCTATGGAAATACCGCCCATTCTATATATCTTCCTCAGGTAAGGGTTACTATGGTGATTGGGTGGGGCTTGATCCTACGAATACCAGCTATTTCGAACCTACGGTGCACACTTATGCAAATGTTGTAGTTTCAGGCAACACTGCTCAGGTGAAGGGCTATGCTATGCGCGGTACTGACAACATCACCACGCAGGGCTTCAAATACTGGCCTACAACGGCAAATAGTCGTGGTATTGAACCCGAACAGGTAGCCTTCGTGCCAAGTGGAGCAAAGACTGTTACAGCAACGGGAAATGTTATGGAGGTTCAGTTAAACGGACTTCAGTATGAAACGACCTACAGCTATGTTGCTTTTGTCACCACATCCAGCGGTGAGACTTTCTATGGTGCGGAGCGCCAGTTTACGACGGGTTCCAACATAACAGCTATAGAACAGGTTGTCCAGAAAGAGACGGAGGCTGTACCGGTGGCTTACTATGACATGAATGGACGCAGACTCAATACAAAGCCGAACGATGGAATGGTGATAGTAAAGATGAGTGATGGCTCCACAAGAAAGCTATATGTAAAAGGTGGTTTATGAAAAAACGAGCTTTTTTCTTGCATATCTCATAACTTAATCGTAACTTTGCAGATTGAAATAAAAACGGTTGCAATAGATGAAAACATCGAACATAAAGCCTGCAGAGGGAAAACTGGGTGTGTTGATAGTGGGCAATGGTGCCGTTGCCACTACGTTCATCACTGGTGTGCTGATGTCCCGTAAGGGGCTGTCTAAGCCCATCGGCTCAATGACGCAGTACGACAAGATCAGCATTGGCGAGGGCGAAGAGGCCCGTGAGCTTCATTACGGCGACATCGTTCCACTTGCTTCGCTCAACGACATCGTCTTCGGAACGTGGGATGTGTATCCGCAGAATGCCTTTGAGAGCGCGGTGAATGCCGAGGTGCTCAGGGCAAAGGATATCTATCCTGTTGAGGACGAGCTGAAGGCCATAGTGCCCATGAAGGCTGCCTTCGACAAGGATTATGCCTGCCGTCTTGACGGCGACAATGTGAAGGACTGCGCTACGCGCTGGGACATGGTGGAGCAGCTGCGCGAGGATATCCGCTGCTTTAAGGCCGAGAAGGGCTGTGCACGTATCGTGGTGCTCTGGGCGGCTTCTACGGAGGTGTATGTGCCGGTGGATATGTCGGTGCACGATACCCTGGAGCACCTCACGGCGGCAATGAAGGCCGACGACCGTGAGCATATCGCACCGTCAATGTGCTATGCCTACGCAGCGCTGATGGAGGGTGCGCCCTTTGTGATGGGTGCGCCGAACACCACGGTGGACATCCCCGCAATGTGGGAGCTGGCCGAGAAGACGCAGATGCCTATTGCAGGCAAGGACTTCAAGACGGGACAGACGCTGGTGAAGAGCGGCTTCGCACCCATACTGAGCACCCGCTGCCTCGGGCTGAGCGGATGGTTCTCCACGAATATCCTGGGCAACAGGGACGGCCTGGTGCTCGACGAGCCCGCAAACTTCCGTACAAAGGAGGTGAGCAAGCTCTCTACCCTTGAGACAATACTGAAGGCCGAGGACCAGCCCGACCTCTATAGCGACTATTATCATAAGGTACGCATAAACTACTACCCTCCACGCAACGACAACAAGGAGTCGTGGGATAATATCGATATCTTCGGCTGGATGGGCTATCCCATGCAGATAAAGATAAACTTCCTCTGTCGAGACTCCATACTGGCGGCTCCCGTTTGTCTCGATCTCGTATTGCTGATAGACCTCGCAGCACGTGCAGGACGATGCGGCATACAGAGGTTCCTGAGCTTCTTCCTCAAATCGCCGATGCACGACTATACCCGTGGCGAAGAGGCCGTGAACCATCTCTACCAGCAGCATGCTATGCTGAAGGACGCCATAGTGGAGATGGGAATGGAGACGAATTGAAAATTGAAAATTATCGCGGGCGAGACGCCCACGTCCCTTTAAGTTTTAAGCATTAAGCATTAAGCTTTTGAAAATTAACTTCGTTGACCCGCTCAGATATGATGCTGAAAAGATTTCTTCCTATAATAGCTTGCCTTCTTGTCGGTGTGGCAAAGGCTGAGACATCTTCCTGGACTGCTGATAACGGCAACGGGACGTATACCAATCCGCTGACCTACGATGAGTTCTCCGACCCTGACGTCATACGCGTCGGTGACGACTATTACATGGCCGGCACTACGATGCATACCGTGCCGGGACTGGTGATACTCCACTCCAAAGACCTTGTCAACTGGGAGAATATCTCCTATTGTTTCGACCGCTTCGACTTCAGCGATGACGCCTTCTCGCTGAAGAATCACAAGGAGATTTACGGCCAGGGGATATGGGCTCCGTGCATCAGATATGCCAACGGACAGTTCTATGTGTTTAGCAATATCAACGGCAGGGGGCTGCAATGCTGGACCTCCAAGGATATTCGAGGCCCATGGAAGCACCATAACCTCAAGGGAAAGATCTACGACCTGAGCGTGCTCTTCGACGATGACGGTAAGATTTATGCCATCCACGGTTACGGCGAGGTGTGCTGCACCGAGCTGAAGGCCGACATGAGCGGTCCCGTGGAGGGTAGCAGCCGCGTGATAATACCCAACGGCTCGGCTGTAGGCGAGGGTCACCACATGTATAAGATTAACGGGAAATACTATCTCGTCTCCACCGACTATCGCCCCAACGGTCGCACCATCTGCTCACGTGCCGACAATATCTTCGGTCCGTATGAGCAATGTACGATGACGGCTGACGAGACCTTCGGCTATCACCCCGTGGCCAACACGCAGTGGAAAGGGCGCATAGTGCCTGACGGCTCGAAGTTCACTATCGGTCCCGAATACGAGGCCTCCGCAGGCTGCGCCACCATACATCAGGGCGGCATCGTGCAGACACAGAAGGGCGCATGGTATGCCCTGCTGATGATGGACTTCCATTCTGTGGGCCGCACCGTGACGCTGGCTCCCGTGACATGGGTGGACGGTTGGCCAATGGTAGGACTGGAGGGCAACCTCGGTCGTGCACCGCGCACATGGCTGAAGCCCGACATCGACGGCACCGAGGCCGTGAAACCACATGCGCCATACTATCGCAGCGAAGACTTCAACGGCAACAATGGCCGTAACAAGAGTCCTCTGGGCAGGGTGTGGCAGTGGAACCACAACCCCGACGATACGAAGTGGGCCGTGAAGAACGGACGTCTGAGGCTTACCGCCCTGCCTGCCGAACAGCTCATGTGGGCCCGCAACACGCTGACACAGCGCGCCATAGGTCCGCGGAGCATCTGCACCGTGGAGCTCTTCACCAAGAATATGAAGGACGGCGACGTGGCCGGACTGGGAAACATCAACGTGCCGTGTTCGTGGATTGGTGTGGTGAAGGAAGGCAAGCGCTATGTGCTGCGTGCCTTTGAACAGCTGAACAACGACACCACCGACCTGCAGCTCATTAGCCAGAACGACATAAACCGCCGTGGCAGCATCGGCGACAAGTTGTGGCTGCGCATCGACGGCGACTACGACAACAACGTGATGCAGTATTACTACAGCCTTGACGGGAAGGAGTTCTCTCCCCTCGGGGGCAAGATGAGGCTGTCGTATCAGCTGTGCACCTTCCAGGGCTCACGTGTCTCGCTCTTCTCTTTCAACCATAAGGGACGCCAGGGAGGCTATGCCGAGTTCGACAACTTCGTGTGTGACGAGCCATACGCCGACCGTTCTGCCAATATCCCCTTCGGCAAGACTTTCAGCATCATCAATATTGCCACTGGCCGCCCAATGCTCGCCATGCCCCACGGTATGCTCCACGATACGGAGGCCGTGAGGAGTGCACCTGCCGAGGGTGCCGTTGGTGGCAAGCATGCCAAGGACGGCGCACAGAAAGAGACGCTCTTCCGCCTTGTGGACAAAGGCAACGGCAAGGTACTGCTGCAATGCGTGGACGGACGTTACGTCTTCGTGACAGGACAGGGCATAGCCGGCGACGTGAAGCTGACGACAGACGAGAGCAAGGCCGAGGTGTTTATGTGGCAGGACTTCCTTGGGGGAGAGTTCATGCTGATGTCGATGCGCACTCACAGATACCTGGGGAAGTCGCCCACGACAGGCAGCCCATACTCGATGGACTATACCGGAGCAGACCCCGCCAGAAAGAACGGAGCGGTATTCAGAATAGAGGTGGTAGAAGATTGAAGATTGCCCCCCTGGATGACTGGAGCCTCCGAAACATAACAAAAGCCAAGAATGACTAACGACGACATATTCTTATTACAGGAAGCCATGCTGGTAGGCCAGCAGGGCGAGGGTAGGGTGAACCCCAATCCCCTGGTAGGTGCTCTGATAGTGAAGGACGACGAGGTCGTAGCCTCTGGCTTCCATCCCCGTTATGGAGAGAAGCATGCAGAGCGCGTGGCATTCGACGATGCTGAGGCCAAAGGCATTGACTGCAAGGGCGCCACGATGTATGTCACCCTGGAACCCTGTTGCCACGAGGGCCATCAGCCCCCATGTACCGATGCCATCATAGAACACGGCATAGCACGCGTGGTAGTGGGACTCCTTGACCCCAACCCCCTCGTTGCGGGCCACGGTCTGGAGCTGCTGCGCGAGGCAGGCATAGAGGTTGAGACGCTGGAGGAGGCGATGACATCCTCTGCTGACAGCTCTCTGTTGAAGGCCGGTAAGGAACTGCTGAAAAACCTACGCATGCAGAACAGGGCGTTCCTGAAGTATATCACGACGGGGCAGCCCTGGGTGACGGCCAAATGGGCCATGACCCTTGACGGCAAGATAGCCACTCATACGGGTGACAGTAAATGGATTACGGGTGAGAAGGCCCGGCAGCATGTCCATGTGGTGCGCCGCAACAATATGGCCATCCTCTGTGGCATTGGTACGGTGATGGCCGATGACCCGTTGCTGACGGTAAGGCTGACGGAGGAGACGATGCAGCAGATCGGCGCCAAGGAACATGAGATAAGGCAGCCCATACGCATCATTGCCGACCGCCGAGCCCGCATCCCTATGGAGAGCCAGCTCGTGAGGACCGCCCATGAGTCGCCACTTGTCATCGCTTACGCCAATGGCGCCGATGAGGAGAAACTGGAGCTGCTGAGAGATGCTGGCGCAATATTGTGGAACTGCAACACTCTCTCCGAACTCATTCAGCGCGCCGGTGCTGAGCAGATTGACAGCATACTGCTGGAGAGTGGGGGTACGCTGAGCGAGGGAATGCTTCGCGAGGGTCTCATCGACGAGGTGATGGCATTCATCGCTCCAAAGATTATCGGAGGTAAGATGGCCAAGACACCCGTCGAGGGTGACGGCGCAGAGACGATGAGCCAGGCCATACTGCTGAAGGATAAGGTGATATTGCCCATAGGAGAGGATGTGCTGATCTCGGGACTCGTGGAGAAGTGAAAGCCCCACCCCGACCCTCCCCAAGGGGAGGGGGGTGATAATTCGTTAATTTGTTAATTTGACCTTAAATGTTCACTGGTATAGTAGAAGAAATAGGTCGCGTAAAGAGCATCAGACATGGCGTAAAGAGTGTCACGCTTGAGATTGCTGCATCTGTGGTGCTTGAGGGCACGCAGGTGGGCGACAGCATCTGTACCAATGGCGTATGTCTCACGGTGACGCAGCTGTCTGACGGTTCCTTCATGGCCGACGTGATGCCCGAGACGGTAAGGCGCACCTCGTTGGCAGCGCTGATGGTGGGCAGCAAGGTGAATCTGGAGCGCGCGCTGACATTGCAGAGCAGGCTGGGAGGACATCTCGTGTCAGGACATATCGACGGCACGGGTCGCATACGCAGCCGCAACAATGATGATAACGCCATCTGGCTATGGATAGAATGCGGTGCCGTGATGATGCGATACATCATAGAGAAAGGCAGCGTGACGGTGCAGGGCGTGAGCCTTACGGTGGCGGCGGTGAGTCCGTCGCATGATGCCTTTGCCGTATCGCTGATACCACATACGCAGGGCGCCACGACGCTCCACTCCATCAGCGTGGGTGACACGGTGAACATAGAGAACGACGTGATAGCAAAATACGTAGAGAAGCTTCTCGAACCGTTTGCTTCACAGGGGGGAGAGACCATGAGCCAGAAAGATAAGATGGCTCTGTATCGTAATTTTATGAAATAGGAAATGCAAGAAGAATTTACTTTCAATACCGTTGATGAGGCTCTGGAGGCCCTCAGAGCGGGCCAGTGCATACTTGTCATCGACGACCCTGACCGCGAGAATGAGGGAGACCTGATATGTGCCGCGGAATTTGCGTCGACCGAGAATGTCAACATGATGGCCTCCCTGGCCAAGGGTCTGATATGCATGCCCATGAGCCGTGAGCTCTGTGAGCGTCTGGACCTGCCGCAGATGGTGATGCACAGCAGCGACAATCACCAGACTGCCTTCACCGTGTCGGTAGATCATATCTCGACCACTACGGGCATCAGCGCTGTGGAGCGCGGCATCACGGCCAGGGCCATTGCCGACCCTGACTCGAAGCCTATCGACTTCCGTCGTCCCGGACATATGTTCCCCCTGCAGGCCCGTGATGGCGGCGTGCTGGTGAGGACGGGCCATACGGAGGCTACGGTGGATCTGTGCCGCCTTGCGGGGCTGACCGAGGCGGGCCTGTGTTGCGAGATAATGCGTGAAGACGGCACCATGATGCGCACCAAGGAGCTGAAGAAGCTGGCTCAGGAACACAAGCTGGTATGTATCACGGTGAAGAGTCTGGTGGAATATCGTCGTCGCACGGAGAAGCTGGTGGAATGCATCACCGATGCGGAGCTGCCGACGAAATACGGCACCTTCCGCGCGTACGGGTATATAAATAAGGTGACGGGGGAGCACCATGTGGCCCTTGTCAAGGGCGACGTGACAACGCCCGAACCGGTGCTGTGCCGCGTGCACTCCGAATGTCTCACAGGCGATGCCTTCGGCTCGCTGCGCTGTGACTGCGGAGAGCAGCTGGCAGAGGCTATGAGGCGCATAGAGGAGCGTGGCCGCGGCGTGTTGCTATACCTTCGGCAGGAGGGACGCGGCATCGGACTCATCAACAAGCTGCGTGCATATAAGCTGCAGGACGGTGGCATGGACACCGTTGAGGCTAATATCGCATTGGGCTTCGCTGCCGACCTCAGGGAGTATGGCACGGGAGCAAGCATCCTTGCCGACCTGGGCATTCACGAACTGATTCTGATGACCAATAATCCGCAGAAGATTAGCGGCATCGACGGCTTCGGACTCAAGGTGGTGGGACGCGAACCGATAGAGATGACGTGCAACGAGAAGGATGAGTTCTATCTCTACACCAAATATGCAAAGATGGGACACCTGCTGCACGTGAAGAAAGTTGGAAAATAAAAGCCCCACCCCGACCCTCCCCAAGGGGAGGGAGAGAAGAATGGAAAGTGAAGAATCGGCTTCGCCGGAGTTCCCTCTCCTTGGGAGAGGGTTAGGGTGAGGTGTTAATTTGTTAATTCGTTAATTTGAAGAGATATGAAGACTTTAGAAGGAAAACTGTTGGCTGAGGGCATGAAGATTGGTATCGTAGCCTCACGCTTTAATGATTTTATAGTAGAGCACCTCGTCTCAGGTGCAGAGGACTGCTTCGTACGTCACGGCGGCAATACCGACGACCTCACGCTGGCCTTGGTGCCAGGAGCTTTTGAGATACCCCTCACGGCTCAGAAGATGGCTGCCTCTGGCAGGTATGACGCTGTGGTGTGTCTTGGTGCCGTTATCCGTGGAGCTACGCCACACTTCGACATGGTGGCCAACGAGAGCGCCAAGGGCATTGCACAGGCTGCCATGAAGAGCGGGGTGCCCGTGCTTAATGGTATACTCACTACCGACAGCATCGAGCAGGCCGTAGAGCGTGCCGGCACGAAGGCAGGCAACAAGGGTGCCGATGCCATGATTTCGGCCATAGAGATGGTAAACCTCAATAAGTTACTCTGAAGCTGATGAAGGTAGGATTTGATAACGACAAATACATACGCATCCAGTCAGAGCACATCAAGGAACGCATAGAGAAGTTCAAGGGCAAGCTCTATCTGGAGCTGGGTGGCAAACTCTTTGACGACCATCATGCGAGCCGTGTGCTGCCAGGCTTTCAGCCTGACTCCAAGCTGCGTATGTTCAGCAAGATCAGCGACCAGATAGAGATAGTGATAGTCATCTCTGCAGAGGATATCGAAAAGAACAAGGTGCGTGCCGACCTGGGTATCACCTACGATGAGGATGTCCTCCGACTGAGGGATGAGTTCATCGGTCGCGGATTCATGGTAGGCTCGGTTGTCATAACGCACTACAACGGCCAGCATGCTGCCGATGACTATCGCAAGCGCCTGGAGCGTCTTGGCATAAAGTCATACGTGCACTACCTCATCGACGGCTATCCCCACAATGTGGAGCTCATAGCCAGCGACGCAGGCTTCGGCATGAACGACTACGTGGTGACGGAGCGCCCCATGGTCATCGTCACCGCACCGGGTCCGGGTTCGGGCAAGATGGCTGTCTGCCTATCGCAGCTCTATAACGAGCATAAGCGCGGGGTGGAGGCCGGCTACGCCAAGTTTGAGACTTTCCCCGTATGGTCACTGCCCCTGAAGCATCCTGTGAACATAGCCTATGAGGCCGCCACTGCCGACCTTAACGACGTCAACATGATTGACCCGTTCCATCTCGAGGCTTACGGTAAGACAGCCATCAACTACAACCGCGACATAGAGATATTCCCCGTCCTCAATGCCCTCTTTGAAGGCATCTATGGCGAGAGCCCCTATAAGTCGCCCACCGATATGGGTGTCAACATGGTAGGCTTCTGCATCAGCGACGATGAGGCGTGTCAGGAGGCATCGAAGCAGGAGATAATACGCCGCTACTACGAGGCAACGAACAAGTTTGCGAACGGCTCAAACAATGAGGCAGAGATACAGAAGATACGCCTTCTGTTCAATCAGGCCAAGATTTCGGTAGATTACAGAAAGGTGGTAGGGGCATGTCTGGATCGCAAGGCTCGCAGCGGACATACCAGTGCTGCCATTGAGCTGGCCGACGGTACCATCATCACGGCAGAGTCATCACCGCTGCTGGGTGCCAGCGCGGCATTGCTGCTCAACACTATGAAGCATCTTGCAGGCATAGGTCACGATGTGAAGCTCATACCGCAGTCGATGATAGAACCAATCCAAAAGACGAAGGTGGAGTATCTTGGTGGCAACAATCCGCGTCTGCATTCCGACGAGGTCCTCGTGGCCCTCAGCGTCTTGAGCGAGAGCGACGAACAGTGTGCCAAAGCCCTGGCTACGCTCCCGCAGCTGCAGTACTGTCAGGTGCATGCCTCGGTGATGCTCTCAGAAGTAGACCGAAAGATATTCAAGAAGTTAGGCACAAACCTCACCTGCGAACCCGTAAGAAAGAAATAAACAGTAATAGGAATTGAAAGAAATCCCTATTACTCATCAGAATTCAATAACCCTGCTGCCGTCTGGCAGTGGGGTTATTGTTATCTTGACGGTTTCGGCGGGAAGGATGTCCTCAGCCATCTCAGGCCATTCCATGAGGCATGGACTGCCGCTATACATATACTCCTCGGCTCCCATGTCATACAGTTCCTCCAACTTCTTTATCCTGTAGAAGTCAAAATGGAATATGGGCATTCCCTGGAGCACGGAGTCTTTGCCCGAGGTATATTCGTTGACAATGGCAAACGTAGGTGAGGTGATGACATCCTCCACGCCCAGCTCCTCGCACAGGGCTTTGATAAACGTTGTCTTACCAGCTCCCATCGGGGCATAGAAGGCAAAACACTTCACCTCCTCCTCTGCCCCAAACGGCATGGTGGCGATAAATTTTCGTGCTGCCTCGCGGATATTGTCGAGTGTAAATGTAATCTTCATAATTCTTCCCGTTATTTACTCCCCCTCTAAGATTAGAGGGGGCCAGGGGCGTTGATTCCCGTTACTTCACCAGGTTCCCCAGGATGTCTCGTGTCAGTTCGCGGGTGATGGTTCGTGTGGCGGCGCTGGTGGCATTCTTCACCACGCGGCCCTTCGTAGAGGTGCGTGAGCGAGTCTTCTTGCCCGTCACCATATTGCTGACGTATGTGCCCAGCAGCGCTGCGAGGGTAGAGGTGACAGCCGTCATCACAGCCTTCATCACCTTGCTGAAAAGACCAGGCTTCGACTTCGTAGCCTTGCTCTCCTTCCCGTTCCCGTCATCGTTCCCGTTCTCGTCCCCCCTCTCCTCGGGAGAGGGGTCGGGGGAGAGGTTCTCCTTCAGCAACGTCTCAAAGGCACTCTCGCGGTCGATGGCATTGTCATACTTGCCGAAGAGGCGGCTCTGCCTGATGATGTCGGCGCGCTGTCCCTCGGTGATGGCACCGATCTGCGACAGTGGGAAGAGCACCTTCGCCCTCTCCACCACTGATGGTGCGCCCTTCTCGTCGAGGAAGCTCACCAGTGCCTCTCCCGTCTCAAGGTTCATTATGGCCTCGTCGGTCTTAAAGTCCGGGTTAGGACGGAACGTGTCGGCAGCGGTCTTCACCGCCTTCTGGTCCTTGGGCGTATAGGCACGCAGGGCATGTTGCACGCGGTTGCCCAACTGTCCGAGGATATTCTCCGGGATGTCCGTGGGGCTCTGGGTGATGAAGTATATTCCCACACCCTTCGAGCGTATCAGGCGTATCACCTGCTCAATCTTGTCGAGCAGAGCCTTCGACGTGCCGTCAAAGAGCATGTGGGCCTCGTCGAAGAAGAAAACCAGCTTCGGCTTCTCCAGGTCGCCCACCTCGGGCAGCGTGGAATAGAGCTCGCTGAGCAGCCACAGCAGGAATGTAGAGTACAGTTTCGGCTGCATCATCAGCTTGTCGGCGGCCAGCACGCTCATCACGCCCTTGCCATCCTCTGTCTGCATGAGGTCGAAAATGTCGAACGATGGCTCACCGAAGAACTTGTCGGCTCCTTGGTTCTCCAGCTGCAGTATGGCGCGCTGTATCGCACCCACCGAGGCTGTTGAGATATTGCCGTATTTCGTAGTATAGTCCTTGGCATTCTTTGATACCCAGTCGAGCATCGACCGCAGATCCTTGATGTCAATGAGCAGCAGTCCGCGCTCGTCGGCAATGCGGAACACGATGTTCAGCACTCCGTCCTGCGTCTCGTTCAGACCCAGCAGTCGTGATAGCAGCTGAGGACCCATCTGCGAGATAGTGGCGCGCATCGGGTGGCCCTGTTCTCCGAAGACATCGAAGAACCTTACGGGGCAGGGTTGAAATTCGGGATTTTCAATGCCGAATTCCGGCAGCCTCTTCTCGATAAATCCGCTCATCTTGCCTGCCTGGGAGATGCCGCTGAGGTCGCCCTTCATGTCGGCCATGAAGCAGGGCACTCCATACTGGCTGAATGTCTCTGCCATAACTTGCAGCGTCACCGTCTTACCGGTACCTGTGGCACCGGCGATGAGACCGTGGCGGTTTGCCATCTTACCTGTGATGCTTAGCGCTCCGTTGGCGCAATGGGCTATATAGAGCCCCCGTTCATTCTCGTACATTATATGTTATCGTTGTATGTTAATAGAGTCCACTTTCTTGTTACATGGCACAAAATTAAGAAAAAAAAGTGAAACTCCAAAACAAAATCGTTGTTTTCTTGCATATCTCGTAACTTAATCGTACCTTTGCAGGCGCAAATGGTTCACTCGATGGAGTGATTAAAAGGGAATGGGGTGAGAAACCCCAGCTGTCCCGCAGCTGTGAGCCGTCATTTGAAAGGGCGCGACACTACGTCACTGAGATTGTTGGGAAGACGTCGCGAGCCTGACGGCAAGCCAGAAGACCTGCCTTGTGCCATCGTGTCTCCGAAACCTCTGGGGTTAGGTGAGGAGATTATCTTTTACTTATATTAATAAATGAAACAGCTACTTGTGACGAGCCTTTTGTGCATCGTTACCTTATGGGCTATTGCAAGGACTGACGGGAGCCAGGCTCAAGGGCTTAAGAACTCAAGAGTTCAAGGGTTCAAGGGTTCAAGAGTTCAAGAGTTTGAGGATTATCGCGGGCAGGATGCCCACGTCCCCAGGCCAGGGCTTCAAGACTCAGAAGCGACTATTGACTCTGTTCAGTACGTGGACGAGGTGGAGGTGTATGGCAAACGCCCGTTGGCTACTTCGCAGACGTTGCGCGGTGCTGACCTGCAGTCTCTCTCTACCACTACTGTGGCCGATGCCCTGAAGTATTTTGCCGGTGTTCAGATAAAGGACTACGGCGGTCTGGGTGGTCTGAAGACTATCAATGTGCGTTCCTTGGGTGCGCAGCATGTGGGTGTCTACGTGGACGGTATCCGTATCACCAATGCGCAGAACGGCACGGTGGACTTGGGAAAGTTCTCGTTGTCGAGCATGGAGTCGGTGTCGCTGTATAATGCCAATAAGCTGGACAACTGTCAGTCGGCCTCGGAGTATGCCTCCGGGGCTACGGTGTATCTGCGTACGCGCCGTCCCACGAAGGACTCGTTGTCCGTGCAGTTGCGCCGTGCCTCCTTCAGTACTTATACGGCAAAGGTGAATGCGCAGTTTGCGTGGCGCGGATGGAGCGGCTTCATCGATGGTGAGTGGACAGATACTGAGGGTGACTATCCTTTCAGGTACCATTCGGAGTATGAGGACACCATAGGCCGCAGGGCCAACAGCGATATTCGCTATGGCCGCATAGAGGGAGCTCTGTTCAAGGGGGGCTTCTCTTCTCACATCTATTACTACGACTCGGAGCGCGGCTGCCCTGGCGGCATCGTGAGGCGACTGAGCGACAAGTATATCAATGTGGGCAGGGAGTGGGATCGTGACTTTTTCGTGCAGGCTTCCTATCAGCAGGAGTTTACGGGACATCACCGCATGAAGGTGAATGCGAAGTATACCAATGAGTACCTGCGCTACTGCACGGACTATCCTGAGAATCAGAATACGGCTCGCGTGAACAACCACTATCGTCAGGAGGACCTGTATGGTGCTCTTTGCTATGGCTACACGCCGTGGCCCTGGCTGTCGCTTTCTACCAGCTATGACGTGCGCTACAGCAAGCTGCAGGCTGACCTGAAGATGTTTGACAATGTCTTCAGACTGGACCAGAAGCAGGTTGTTGCCGCACAGATGAACCTTAACGGCATTCAGGCCGCTGTATCGCTGCTGCACCAGCACTATCACGACGTGACCTTTGCCCATGTGGGTGCTGCCGACCCTCTTGACCGCTGGACACCGTCGCTGTCAGTGGCCTATACGCTCGGAGGTGTCACCATGCGTGCCTGGCACAAGAAGATTTTCCGTGCTCCCACGCTGAATGACCTCTACTATACGCAGGTGGGAAACCGCAACCTGAAGCCGGAGTATACGAAGCAATGGAACATCGGCGTGGAGTGGCACTGGAAGAATTCAGAATTAAGAATGAAGAATTCAGACTTAAGCGGTCAATGGTCAATAGACCTTCAGGCCGATGCCTATCAGAACAAGATAGAGAACCGCATTGTGTGCCTGCCCCTGAAGGGTACCTACTCATGGACGATGATGAACTATGGCTATACCTTCTGCCAGGGCCTTAATGCTACGGCCAATGCGCACTATGCCACAGGCCGATGGATGTTCTCCCTGTTAGGCACTATGACGTGGCAGAACGACGTGAACCGCACGGACCCCGAAGATGAGGACACCTACGACAAGCCCATCTGCTACTCGCCGAAGCTCTCTTTCACGCTGACAGGCATCCTGCAGTGGCGCAACGTGCAGCTGACCACCTCCTACATGCATGTGGGAGAGCGCATGTGGAGCTATGCCGACCCGGAGGACATCCTGCCTCCCTACGACAATGTGGACATGAAACTGTCCTACACCCTCGACACCCGGTCAATGGGCCTGAGGCCGCTGAAGTCGGCGGGGCTATGCTTAGAGGTTTGCGACGTGTTCGACGTGCAGTATGAGCACCTGCCGCGCTACCCGCTGCCGGGACGTAACTACAGACTGACATTAACATTAGGACTATGAAGAAAATAATTTACATATACTACTCATGCATCGCGGTGCTTGCCTGCCTGGCATGCAGCATTGCGGCCTCTGCCCAGGAGCGCCTCATTGTGCTGAACGAGGGCACCTGGCAGGCCGACAATGGGCGCGTGACCTATTTCGAGAACGGCCACGTGGTGAGCAACCAGTGGTTCCGCGACAAGAACGGCATGAAGATTGGCGATACACCCAATGACATCATTCAGGTGAACGACAACCTCATCGCCATTGCCATCAACTGGTCGAACATCGTGCAGTTCATACGCCCTGACGGCACGGCTGTGGCAGCCACGGAGGATGTGCCCAACAACCGCAAGCTGTGCAGCGACGGCCGTTACGTCTATGTGACCAGCTACGGCCATGAGTGCGGCACCATCAGCGGCACGAAATACTTCACGAAGGGCTACGTGGCGAAGATTGACGTGAACACATTCAAGGTGGTGGCAGCTACGGAGGTTGGCTACGAGCCCGAAGGCATTGCCCTCTACAAGGGACACCTCTTTGTGGCAAACACAGGCGGCTATGCCTTTGAAGAAAACCATGATTATGAGACCACTGTCAGCATCCTCAATGCATCCACTATGGAGTTGGTTAAGAATGTGGATGTAGAGCAAATCAATCTCTATGGCAAGATGCCCCAAAGCGGTCGTTACCTCTGTATCAATTCTCCTGGCGACTATTACGGGCTTTCTGCAGCCTGCATTATCTTCGACTGTGAGAAAGCGCTGCAAGGAGACAAGGATTGCTTTGTAAAATTAGAGTATGCCTCAACGTACAGTTGTACTGCCATGGACGGAACTTTCTACGCCATCGGTTCGCGCTTCTCTTATTACACCAGTGACTATGTGTTCAACTATGTCACGATAGACCCCGTTGAGGTGATGGCCAGTTCTGGCGGTAGCGGTGTGGAAGAGCGTTTGCCCGGCACCGTGCTGAATGATATCAAGCAGATGAGCATGCCATACGGACTTTATGTCAATCCCTATACAGGGTATATCTATGGCACAGATGCGGCTTCGTTTGCCTCATCAGGCACGCTTTACCAGTGGTCGCCTGAAGGACAGCTGCTGGGCACGCATAAGGTTTATATCAATCCAGCCCACTTCCTGGCACTCCCACCTGACGGCCAGCACTATAGCGGCATTGAGACCATTGACCATTCACCATTGACCATTGACCATTCGGCTGGCGCATGGTTCAGCCTCGATGGTCGTTGCCTCAGCGGCAAGCCCATGCAGAAGGGTATATATATAAATAATGGTAAGAAAACCGTGATTAAGTAGCATCACTTGCGAAAACTGAGTTTATTCTTTATATTTACAATAACTTATCAAAACACTATTCTTATGAAGAAGTTTTTACTTACTTTCATGGCATTGGTAATGTTTACTGTAAACATTGCCTATGCAGCCAGCATTACGGTGACGATGAATACTACATCGACCACCATGAGCCTGGCAGACAAGGCTACAGGCACTGCTGTTGATGTCGGTGCACCAAGCAACAGAGTGTATTCGTTTGATGCTCCTGCCGGCACCTATGTCCTTACAGCCTATGGTACAAATGGTACAACCATCAATGGTACGATTGAACTCAACGTGACCGATGAGGCCGAGCAGGCATTCAGCGTACTCACCTGTACCACCTATGCCACCAATGCAAATTGGGTGCCTGGCACCGACTACACCATTGAGGTGAATGTGTTCACACGAGAGGGTGTGAAGCAGGCAATCACCATCGGTAACAGCATTACGGCTAACCGCAAGACGTTCTTAGCTCTGAATGGAAACAGCTATTATGCTGCATTGATTCCAAGTGAGGCCCATCAGGCAGAGGACTACATGACGTTCTATAAACAGGGCACGCTGACTTCTGGCATTAATGTCTCTGGTAAAATTCCTGTGGGAGCCGACTATTCCGTTACGGTGCCCGCTGATGCAGAGTTCTTCTTAGGTATGAAGTACAGCCATTTCATTGCCTTCACCGAGGTGGAGCCTAAGTCTGTGGAAAACGAAGGCAGCAACAAGAAGCTGACCTATCGTTTGGCAGATGGTCAGGCATATAACTATCGCACATGGAAGAGTGGCGGTCTGACACAGGCAGGCTACTTTACGATGAACGTGGATGAGACTAAGCGTCCTGCCCTGGCATTTGCTGATGCCGACTACGAGGCCTTCGGTGCTAAGACCATCAAGCACGATGTGCAGTGGAATAATGGCTATGAAACGGGCGACATCTTTGTGAATGTGAACGAGCGCGGTCATCTGAAAATGAACGTTGGCGATACGTTCGATGCTCACGCTATGCGTTCGTGGGAGCTGACAGACAACACTACGAACAACTATTTCATGGAGCCCGACTTCCACTATACCGTCATCAATCCTGACGGTAGCCCCAGCACTGGTGTGATTACCATAGAAGAGACAGCTGGCGACCCCTGGGCAACCATCAAGGCAGTAGGAGCGGGTACGGCTATCGTGCTGGTGACCTACGATGCCATCGGACTGAACTATTATAGTGGCGTGAACAAGAATACGTATATGGGTGGCGAATACTGGAGTGCCATCTGGCCTGAGAATACAGCTGCCTACGTGGTTACCGTGGGTGATGGTGCAACAGCTATCGATCCCAATATGGTAATTAATGAGGCATACAACCTCGATACCAAGAAGATGGCAGGCAAGTATGTGGATGCCGAACACGATGTGTTCTACTATCTGGATACGGAAGAAGGCTATGCATATACCTTCAGCCCTACTGGTGTGGAAAATGTGGAGATAGCCTATCCTACGATAGGTGAGCAGATGGCCACCTATACAGGTTTTGGTGCAACAGGTGTAACAAAGAACGACAACGGCTCTTTCACCGTGCTCCTGAAGGAGGGGCGGCAGATAGTGCGCCTGACGGATGCTGCCGGTAATGCCGTCTATCAGGTACTGACAGCCAAGAGGTGTCATCGCGACATTACTAACGTCACCCGTAAGGGAAGCAACACCTTCATCCCCGGTGACCAGGTGAAGATACAGTACTCAGGTCTGCGCCATCCTGCCAACAAGATGGCCGGTATCTATAACATGTCGGCATACGTGACCTATAATGGCATACCAAATGGTACATCGCTGATACTTGGTAGCGGACAATATACCTTCGGTTCTGTTCCTGCAGCTCAGGCCGTCACCATCACCATTCCTAATGACGACAGTAAAGAGGTGCTGATGAACGATGGCGTGATTCAGGTGTACGGTTTTGGCGATCCTATCGGAAACCATCGTAACACCAGTCGTATGTCTGGACGTTCTCCCAACTTTAATGCTATTTCACATAAGACCTACTTTGGCGCCATTCCTGAGGTGCGTATCCCTATCAAGGAAGCCAAGCAGTTCATTATCCGTCTGCTGTGCGAGCAGGAGGATGTGAACTACACCCTGACACGTAATGGCGAAGAGGTGGCTTCCAATGGCGACGGTACATATACCGGCACCTATGGCGACTATGCACTGACAGCTTCAAAGGCTGGCTATCGCTGCTGTCGTCAAACCTATACCATTGCCGATGACGCAGAGGGTGAGCAGACCTTCAACGTGACGCTGACTGCTGCCGATGCTGCAACATGGGACGGGCAGACACAGACGGAGCCGACTGTCGCAGAGGGTATCTATCAGATTGCTACCGGCGCAGAACTGGCTTGGTTTGCCAACAGGGTGAATGGCGGACAGTACGCCACAAAGGCTGTTCTGACTGCCGACATCGATTTGGGTGACTATGTATGGACGCCGATTGGAGGCACCACCACTGCCAAGGCATATCAGGGTGTGTTTGATGGTAAGGGACATACTGTTCGCGGCCTCTATATCAACAATGCCACAGCCACATATCAGGGACTTTTCGCATATCTGAAAGATGCTACTGTAAGCAACGTGACCGTTGACGGTGAGGTCTCTGCCAAGCAGTATGTTGCGGGTATCGCTGCCAATATGGGCGCAAACTCTACCATAGACCGCTGTGTGAACAATGCCAGGATTACGGGCACCAGCACGTATGTCGGTGGTATCACGGGCTATGTCGGAGTGGCTACGGCAAAAGTAACCAACAGCTATAACACAGGCGACATTAAGGGTACTTCCAATTGCGGTGGCGTAGCGGGTTCTAACAATGCCTCTGCCGTAGTGGAGAATATCTTTAATGTTGGTAATGTAGAGGGTACCACCGTGGGAGCATGTATCGGCGGGACTACGACGAAGGATAATGTGAAGAATGCCTTTGCTACAGAGAAGTACGGCATCGTTACCAGTCAGACAACCGTTACCGACGAGCAGATGAAGTCTGGCTATGTGGCCCGACTGCTGGGTGATGCCTTCGGACAGACCGTAGGTACTGACCAGCATCCTGTTATCGGAGGAAAGAAAGTATATGAGGTAAATTATACCACCAGCCTTTCAGAAGAAAAGAATACGCTCTATTCCAATGGTACATTGCCAGTGCTCCAACCTGTCAGCGGCCTTTATCCCACTTGGCTTACAGAGAAGGATGGCAAAGTAGTCAGCGAGATTACAAAGGATACTACGATATACGTGAACTATGCCGCCATCGTGACTGATGCAGCCGTGGCCACCTTCGAGGATATAAATATAGAAGAGGAAAGCCACATGAGCGTTAGCACCGAGGCCGACGATGAGCGCACTGAGTTCACCAGTGGTACATATCAGTTCCATACCGGCTGCATGAGCGACTGGGATTATTGGTATTGGTTCGGCTATGCTAACCAGACCGACAACACCTTCGCTTCACTTGCTGACCAGTGGAAGAACGTCGTAGGTGGCGGCTATGATGGCTCTAAGAACTACGGTGTGGCCTTTGCCGCTGCATTCAACGGACCTTGCTACGTCGACGTAATGCATAATAGTACAGGAGATGTCGTTCCTGGTTTCTATATCACAAACTCCGCTTATGCCTACAGCTCTATGAACGAGGGCGACGGCTTCGCCAAGAAGTTCGAGAAGGGTGACTGGTTTAAGCTCACCATCACGGGCTATGATGTAGATGGCACTGTTACAGGTACGAAGGATTATTACCTCGCAGACCTGCGCGATGCTAACACAGCCTATATCATCAACGACTGGCGCTACGTTGACCTCAGTTCTTTAGGCAAGGTGAAGAAACTCGGCTTCGAACTCAACAGTAGCGATGCCGGTATTTACGGCATGAATACCCCCGCGTACTTCTGCTTCGACAACTTCGGTGCCCAGGGCACGGAGGTGCTGCCTGAGAAGAACATAGAACTTCCGCTGGAGATTGCAACCTTCGAGGATATCGAGATGGCAGAAGAGAGCCACATGAGCGTTAGCACCGAAGCAGATGAGAAGCGTACCTCTTTCGTCAGCGGAGAGCTGGAATTCGCCACAGGCTGCGACAGCGAATGGGCTACATGGTGGTCATTCGGATATGCTAATCAGACTGACAACACCTTCAACACGTATGAAGACCAGTGGAAGAACGTCGTAGGTGGTGGCTATGACGGTTCAAAGAACTACGGCGTGGGTTACGCATCCGCCTACTATGGACCATTCACGGCGACATTACAGAATCGAGATGGCGCCCTCATTCCGGGATTCTACATCACCAACTCTGCTTATGCCTACAGCTCAATGACTGAGGGTGATGCCTACGCCAAGAAATTCACCTTGGGCGACTGGTTCAAACTCACCATCACAGGCTATGATAATAACGATCAGGTGACAGGCACGAAGGAATACTACCTCGCCGACCTGCGCGATGCCGACAAGGCATATATCATCAACGACTGGCGCTACGTTGACCTCAGCTCTCTGGGCAAGGTGAAGAAGCTCGGCTTCGAGCTCACCAGCAGCGACAATGGCGATTGGGGCATGAATACTCCTGCTTACTTCTGCTTCGACAACTTCGGTGCTCAGGGCACGGAGGTGCTGCCTGAGAAGAATATCGTTATTACCGGAATCAGCAACGTACGCACCGACGCAGATAGCGCAGCACAGAGCTTCGACCTCAACGGTCGCCGCATCAATGCGCCTCGCAAGGGTGTCAACATCATACGCAAGGCTGATGGTACGATACAGAAGGTTCTCATGAAGTAACATCGCGTACCTTATTATATATTTAATAGACTACGGTCAGGGAGGTCATTAGCCTCTTTGGCCGTAGTTGTTTTGTAAAAATAAGGGCATTTTTCTTGCATATCTCGCTGCTTTTCCTTAATTTTGCAGGCGATTCAGGAAAAAGATATGTTACATACCAGGATAAGAGTAATTCTATTAGCTTGTCTGCCTGCTGTATGCATGGGACAGACAACACACGAGCACAGCACATGCGACATTGACAGTATAGACCCTATGAAAGAGGCTATACTGAGTGAGGTGACCGTAGAGGGCATCACAGGCACAAGCCGTCTGCAGGATGCGTCGGCCCCCTTCACCGTCATCTCGCCCGCGACGCTCCACGGCAGCATAGGCACGAACCTCATCGACCGTATCAGCAGCACACCGGGAATATCTCAGCTGAGCACCGGCCCAGGCATCTCAAAGCCCGTCATCAGGGGTATGGGATACAATAGGGTAGTGGTCGTTGACAATGGCATACGCCAGGAGAGCCAGCAATGGGGCGACGAACACGGACTGGAAGTGGATGCCGACGGCGTGCACAGCGTGGAGGTGCTGAAAGGCCCTGCCTCGCTGATGTATGGCAGCGACGCCATAGCAGGCGTGATGGTGCTGCACCCCGAGAGACCCCTTCCTGACAATACCCTGCAGGCAAGGGTGGGAGGCGAATACCAGACCAACAACGGGCTGTACCGTTATATGGCAGGCTTCTCCGGCAACAGTGGCGGACTGCTGTGGAACCTCCACTACTCCCGCAAGGCTGCCCATTGCTATGAGAACAGCCGCGATGGCTACGTGACCGGCTCGTGGTTCAAGGAAGGCGACCTCAGCGGCATGCTGGGACTGTCGCGACAGTGGGGACATACGTGGCTGCGCTTCTCGCATGTCAGCTTCACACCCGGCATCACCGAGGGTGAGGGGGAAAGCCCCTCCTCGGATCTCCGCAGCTATGAGGAGCAGATGCCGTTCCAGCGCGTGAAACATACCAAGGTGGTCAGCGACAACTTGTGGAACCTCGGTCGCGGCACGCTGAAGGCCATCGTGGGCTATCAGCAGAACTACCGCCGCGAATATGAGGAGGATGGGGGAGAGGATCCCTCACTGGCTATGAGGCTGCATACGGTGAACTACGACGTGAAGTATCAGCTGTCATTGCCGGCCTCCACAAGTGGCACCAGCGAGGCCCTGTGGAAACTTGCTGCAGGACTTGGCGGTATGTGGCAGAACAATGTGAACCGTGGAGAGGAATACCTCATTCCCGACTACAGGCTGTTTGACATCGGAGCCTTCATCACCGCAGGTCGGCAGACAGGCCGATGGCACCTCTCAGGAGGAGTGCGCCTCGACAATCGCAGTCTCACCACCGATGGCCTTATGGAGGATGGCAAGGAGCGTTTCGCTCGCATGACGAAACATTTCACCGGCGTGACAGGCTCGTTGGGAGCGGTATGCAATCTCAATGACCGCATGAACCTGCGACTGAACGTGGCACGTGGCTTCCGTGCCCCCACCGTGAGCGAACTCTCGGCCAACGGAGTGCATGAGGGTAGCGCGCAATATGAGGTGGGCAATGCCGCCCTTAACCCCGAATACAGCCTGCAGACAGACCTGGGCATGGACTACACCTCGCACGTCGTGGCTGTCAATGCAGCGCTGTTCTTCAACCGCATCAGCAACTATATCTTCCTGACGCGGCTGCCATACACTACGGAGGGTCATCGCACCTACCTCTATGACCAGGGTGATGCTCAGCTCATCGGTGGTGAGTTGTCGGTAGATATCCACCCCATAGAGCAGTTGCACATAAGCAACGACTTCAGCTTCGTAAGGGGCATACAGCTGCACCAGCCAGATGAAAGCCGCAACCTGCCCATGATGCCGGCACCGCGATGGAACGTGAATGTGAGGTACAGTATGCCCTCGCCGCTCTCACACAACGGCTCTCTGCTGAGCCGCTTGCAGCGAACATACGTGGCAGCGACCTTCAGCTATACCTTCAGACAGGACAACTACTATGCACTCGACGATACGGAGACGGCAACGGCAGACTATGGCGTGGTGAACATCTCCGTAGGCACCGACCTGCATTGCTTCGGACATAACTGCTTAGAGCTCTCGGTGACGTGCCAGAACCTCTTCGACAAGGCCTACCAGCCACACCTTAGCCGACTGAAGTATATTGGCGACGGTGCGGGCATCTGCGCCATGGGACGCAACGTGTGCTTCAAGGTCGCCATGCCAATAGATATCCACCTATAGGAGTATGGAGCCCGGGCTAGTTTTGAAAAAATCACAACTTGTTAATTTGTTAATTCGTTAATTCGTTAATTTGAAATGCTCAAATGGATTGGCGCCTTCTTAGGTGCACTCAACGGCGGTATAATAGGAGCGTTGGCGGGCTATGCTATCGGGGCTCTGATTGATAATCTCGGCAGCGGTGCCGGCAGTAACTCCGGATATACAAGCAGTTCCGGAGCGTCAGAATATTCCGGCCATTCCGGTTACTCTGGTTACTCCGACCACTCCGGATATTCCAGAAGCGATGCTGCCTATAACGAGGGAGCCCGCAATGGCTTCCTCTTCTCGCTGATGGTGCTTGCGGCTCATGTCATACAGGCTGACGGGAAGATTATGCACTCGGAGATGGAGTATGTAAGGCGCTTCCTCAGACAGAACTTCGGCGAGGTGGCCGTGAATGAGGGCGAGAGTATTCTCCTGAAACTCTTTGAATACAGGAAACAGCACGGCACCGCCACATGGAACACGCAGATAGTGCAGGCGTGTCAACAGATGAGAGGCGTCATGCCTGAGGCTCACCGCATGCAGTTGGTGGCGTTCCTAGCCGAGATAGCTAAGGCTGATGGCAACGTGCATGCATCTGAGACCACGTCGCTGAGGGAGATAGTCATAAATCTGGGCCTTGACAGCAAGGTGGCCGATCAGATGTTCTCTTTGGGCGGCAACAGTCTTGAGGATGCCTATAAGGTGCTGGGAATAAACAGTGATGCCACCGACGATGAGGTTCGCAAAGCCTATCGTGAACAGGTAAAAAAGAACCATCCCGACCGCGTCGCTACGCTGGGCGACGATGTGAAAGAGGCCGCAAAAAAGAAGATGCAAGAAATAAACGACGCCAAGGAACGCATCTTCAAAGCACGAGGGATGTAGTATATTGAACATTAACCATTGACCATTGGCTTCGCCGACCCGCTCAGGACGCTCCTTGATGCGTCAAGCGCATCATAGTCGCCTCGTTCGGGGTTGAACATTGGCTTCGTAAGAGCTTTGCTTTGTTTCGTAGTGAAGCGTTTAACTTTGTTGACCCTCTTAATGCTCCCTAAAACTTTTGGCCTCACCGCAGGTGCAACATCGGCCTAAGTTTTATGGTCGCCTTTGCGAGCGTTCGTAGGTGCGAAGCACCGTTTCGTCTTCATAGGCGGAACATTCCGCCGCTTCGTCTTCGTTGCCTGTAATATTAAACTTAGTTAAAAGCAGCCCCTGTCATGAAGAAGATTTGTGCATGTTGCAGATTTTTAGTACTTTTGCAGCGTGATTCGATAGATACATCGATTGGAGGGGGTGCTGAACCAGTCAGCTGAGATTATACCCATTGACCTGATGCAGGTAATGCTGCCGTAGGAAAGTCCGATTAACAATACAACCCCCTATTGTACCAGTCATGGAGCAGTAGGGGTTTATTATTTCCAATTATATCCAATGAAGATATTCTTAAACAGTAAGGAAACCGAGACCCAGGCAGCTGATGTGGCTGCCCTGGCAGCTGAGCTGGCCCTGCCGAAGGCCGGTGTGGCCGTAGCGGTGAACAGTCAGATGGTGATGCGCGACAACTGGGCCGCCACACCACTCAACGAAGGCGACGACGTCTTAATCATCAAGGCTGCATGCGGGGGATGAGCGTTCAGTTTATATCACATCAGACGGAGCATTGCACCTACCTCGATGGCATCAGGATGGCCCTTGAGGGCGGATGCCGATGGGTGCAGCTGCGCATGAAGGGACTGGCCACTGATGGTAAGGCGCTGTCAGCCAAAGACATAGCCCTTGAGGCCCAGACACTATGCAGGAAGCATGGAGCCACCTTCATCATCGACGATGATGTGGAGCTGGTACGCGAGATAGGCGCCGATGGTGTGCACCTTGGAAAGAACGATATGCCCATCAGCGAGGCACGCCATCTCTTGGGACCACAATATATAATAGGTGGCACGGCCAACACCTTCGAGGATGTCAAGGCCCACTATGAGGCTGGGGCCGACTACATAGGGCTGGGGCCGTTCCGCTTCACTACCACGAAGAAAGGCCTGTCACCCACGCTGGGACTGGAAGGCTACAGGAACATCCTATGCAAGATGCGCGAAGCCGGCATAGACATCCCCGTAGTGGCTATCGGCGGCATAACGCGTGATGACGTGCCACAGCTGATGCTGACAGGCATTGCGGGCATTGCCGTCAGCGGAGTGATACTCAACGCCACAGACCCACGGGAAGAGATGAGGCGAATTAACCTGTTAACATATTAATGTACTTTAGGTGGGTTCTATTAATTCGCTCGTGCTGATTTTTGAATTTTAGGCAGTGACAGGTTGTAA
>LXOW01323724.1_pt1 | contig 28453 bp, 28 predicted proteins | sample 1368591 | NCBI WGS metagenome assembly LXOW01 (sample SAMN04884650, study PRJNA319009) | bovine gut metagenome | isolation source: Cow rumen | host: Bos taurus | place: Italy: Legnaro (PD) | collected 2014-07-09
TTTTGCGTGCAACGACCTTGACGCGGTTCTATACCGGTTGTATACTGTATGTGAAAATGGCCGGAAATCGCCGGTCTCGAATAAACGTTTTTTGGGAGGAGAGTATTATGGCAATTCAAGTCGGCATCAACGGTTTCGGACGCATCGGGCGCATCGCGCTGCGCAGCATGATCGAGCGCGGCAGCCACACCTACCACATCGCGGGCATCAACCTGCGCAACGCGGACCTTGACTTCATGGTCTACCAGATCAAGTACGACACGGTGTTCCGCACGTTCTACGGCAGCGTGGAGCACGACGGGAAGAACCTGATCGTCAACGGTCAGAAGATCCGCGTCTACAGCTATTCCGACGCGGCGGAGATCCCCTGGGACGACTGCTATGCCGAGTACATCATCGAGTCCACCGGCGCGTATCTGACGACGGAGAAGGCGTCCGTCCACCTCCAGAACGGCGCGAAGAAGGTCATCCTCTCCGCCCCGTCCAAGGACAAGGAGACGCCGACCTTCGTCATGGGCGTCAACAACAAGAGCTACACCACCGACATGGACGTGGTGTCCAACGCGTCCTGCACGACGAACTGCCTCGCGCCGATGGCGAAGGTCATCAACGACACGTTCGGCATCGAGCAGGCGCTCATGTCCACGATCCACTCCGCGACGGCGAAGCAGAAGCCGGTCGACTCCCGCGGCGGCAAGGACTGGCGCACGGGCCGCAGCGTGCTGGGCAACATCATCCCCTCCACCACCGGCGCGGCGAAGGCGGTCGGCCGCGTCATCCCCGAGCTGCAGGGCCGCATGACCGGCATGAGCTTCCGCGTGCCGACCACCGACGTGTCCGTGGTCGACCTGACCGCGCGGCTCAAGACGCCCGCGACCTACCATGACGTCTGCGTCGCGATGGAGAACGCCGCGCAGAACAGCATGAAGGGCATCATCACCTGCACGAACGACCCCGTCGTTTCCACCGACCTGACGGGCTTCCCGCAGACCTGCATCTTCGACGAGCAGGCGGGCATCATGCTCGACGACAACTTCGTCAAGCTGATCGCCTGGTACGACAACGAGTGGGGCTACACCAACAAGCTGATCGACCTGATGACGCATATGTACAACGTCGATCACCCCACCGGCGTCTTCACCGACGAGCGGTAACGGCAAGACAGCATGCAAGAAGTCCCGCGGCGTGCGCCGCGGGACTTCGTTTTTTCTGCGGCGCGCGCGGCGTCAGCCCGCGGAGCCGAGGAGCATCTGATCGAAGGAGAACAGCGTCTCGTTGATCTCGAAGATATCATAGCGCTGTCTGCGGATGAAGTACTCCACAATGATATCGAACCTGCTGCTGCGGGACAGCGCGTAGCCCGCCTTCATCAGCAGCTCCCTCGTCTCGTCGAGCGGCAGCTCCAGCGCCACGGCAAAGGCGAGCGCCGTCGCCTTGCTGGGACGGTAGCCGACGTCGCCGCGGATCTTCGAGAAGAGCTTGCGGTCGACGTTCGCCTTCTTGTAGCATTCCGCGTCCGTCATGCCGCGCTCGTCGATCTTGCGCAGCAGCATCTGCGAAAAGCTCTCGTCGATGGTCTTCAGCGCGTCCTCCAGACTCTCCGCCGCAGATGCCCGTGGCGCGCAAAACGCAGTCGTTTTGTCCGAGCACAGGAAGGCTTCCTCACGCAGGGCGGCGCCCGCCTCTCTTTCATGCAGGCCGGCGGCTTCTTCGCAAGAAACGTCTGCTTCGCGCGGGGCGGCGCCCGTCCTCTTCTCATACGCGGCGAAGCTCATGCCGTTGAGCAGCGACTTGCGGCGCGCGCTCTCCCGACGCAGATCGGTGTGTGCGGAAACGTAGTTGTCGTCGATGTAGCTCTTTACGTCGTCATACAATTCCGTGCTGATGAGGTACGCGTTCTTGCCGAAGACAGTGAGGTAGACCGTCATCTCGTCGTGCTCCGCGAGGAAGTCCGTGATCGTCTCCTCCGCCACCCGCAGCGCCTCCGCCTTGGGATAGCCGAAGATCCCCGCGGAGATCAGCGGGAAAGCGACGCTTTCGCAGCCGTGCTCCGCAGCCAGCTCCAGCGAGCTGCGGTAGCAGGAGGCGAGCAATACCCGCTCGCCGTTTCCCCCGCCCCGCCACACGGGGCCGACCGTGTGGATCACGTACTTTGCCGGCAGGCGGTAGCCCTTCGTGATCTTCGCGCTGCCAGTCTTGCAGCCGTGCAGCGTCATGCACTCCGCCAGAAGTCCCGGCCCCGCGGCGCGATGGATCATGCCGTCCACGCCCCCGCCGCCGAGCAGGGTGTTGTTCGCGGCGTTCACGATGGCGTCGCAGTCCATTTTCGTAATGTCCTGCCGTATGATCTGAAGCGGCATGATCCGTACCTCCCGTTTTGTTTTCTTATTTGCGCTTTGCGTCTTCCTCCAGCTCCGCGGCCCAGTCCGCGCCGAGCGTCTCCTCGCAGCGGAGGCTGCAGACCGCCTTGGACATGGCGTCGAACATTCTGCCCGTTCCGCGCGCGTCGGCGCGGTAGTTCGCCGCGCGGTCGCGGGAGATGCCCATGCGCTCCGCGGTCTCCGCGGCGTCGATGTTCGCGCCGAGGAAGAGGAACTCCCAGCCGTACTTCTCCTTCTCGTGCTCGATCATCCGCCTGACCTCGCGGCCGGTGTAGCGGCGGCTGGCGTTCTCCATGCCGTCGGTCGTGATGACGAAGATCGTGTGCTCCGGCACGTCCTCCGGCCGGGCGTACTTGTGGACGTTGCCGATGTGGTGGATGGCGCCGCCGATGGCGTCGAGCAGCGCCGTGCAGCCGCCGGGCGTGTAGTCCCGCGCGGTCATCGGCTCGACCTTCTCGATGGGCACGCGGTCGTGGAGCACGGTCTCCCGGGTGTCGAAGAGCACGGTGGAAACCCAGCAGACGCCTGGCTCTTTTCTCTGCTTTTCGATCATGGCGTTGAAGCCGCCGACGGTGTCGCTCTCCAGCCCGCTCATGGAGCCGCTGCGGTCCAGAATGAAGACGAGTTCGGTGATGTTGTTTTTCATGTTGTTTTACCTCCGTTTTTTGATTTGCAGCCTTATCATACGGGGTTTTCGCCCGCAAAAGGTCGCCCGCGAGGCGACAAATCAAAAACGCGGAGTGCTTCCGTCTCTATTGTAAACTATTCGCCGCCGCGCGTCAATTCCGTCCTCGCGGCACTTGCGCTGGGGCGCCCGATCCGCTATACTGAACAGGAAAGCGAGGGAGCATATGAACGGCAGCTTTGATTTTCTCATCTGCAGCAAGCAGGATCTGATCGACGCGGTGCAGGCCTTCGGCGTCGTGCCGCTGTTTCGCAACTCCATCCCCGGCTTCTCCGTCGAGGAGCACGTCGACCCGATCGCGTGGTTCGCCTCCGGGCAGGACGGCGTGTGGGAGTGGAAGGGGCCCGTCATCCGCGAGAGCGGCTGCGCCTACGGCAAGTTCTTCGAGAAAAAAGCGGCGTTCGTCAGCGCCGAATGGTTCCCCGACCTCGCCAACCTGCGGCGCGACGGTTACGACTTTGACGCACGCTGGGACGAAGGGCTCGCCCCGCGCGGGGACAAATATCTTTACGACCTGATCGAGGCGAACGGCCCCGTGCTCTCGAAGCGGCTCAAGCGTCTGGGCGACTATGGGAAGAACGGGCGCAAGGGCTTCGACACGGCGATCGGCCGTCTGCAGGCGCAGGGCTACGTCGTCGTCAGCGACTTTGTGTACGAGCAGGACCGGTATGGGCAGCGCTGCGGCTGGGGCGTCGCGGCGTATGCAACGCCGGAGCAGCGCTTCGGCGAACGCTTCACCGGCGCCGTCTACCGCCGGGAGCCGGCGGAGTCCCGCNNGCAAAAAGGGAGTCTGAAACGGTCGTTTCAGACTCCCTTTTCGATCATCCTTATTGCAGCGAATCGAGCAGACGGTTCAGCAGCCCGTAGAGAGCCTTTACCTCCTCTGGCTGCATCTGGATGCAGGCGCCGAGCTGCGCGGGCACGGAGAGCGCGCGGTCGCGCAGGCGGCGCCCCGCCTCCGTGACCTCCACGATCAGAACGCGCTCGTCCTCCGTCGAACGAAAGCGGCGGACAAAGCCCTTCGCCTCCAGGCTCTTGAGCACGGGCGTCAGCGTGCCGGAATCGAGATAGAGCCGCTCGCCCAGCTCCTTGACGCTGCATTTTTCGCACTCCCAGAAGACCATCATGGTGATGTACTGCGTGTAGGTGAGCCCCAGCGGCTCCAGATACGGGCGGTAGCGCTTGACCACCTCGCGGGAGGCGGCGTAAAGCGGGAAACAAAGCTGGTTTTCCAGCTTCAGCGCGTCATACTTGTGTTCATCGGACATTTCTCCCACCCCGTTCCTCACAAAAAGATGGATTTTGTACTAATCACTATAATCCGAATCGAGCACAATGTCAAACCTATATTCGGGATATTTTTCAATCAGTTTTTCGCAGATCTCCTTCCGGACCGCCTCGGCGTCCGCCGAAAAGTCGACGATCAGGTCGAACAGGACCAGCTTCTGCATCTCGTCGCCGAAGAAGCCGTGCATCTGCAGGATCTCCGGCCGCTCCGCCGCCAGCGCCTCCGCTGTCCGGCGGATAGCGGTCAGCTGTTCGGAGGAGTCGCAGGCCGCGTAGACGCCGAGCGACAGCACGATGCCGAGCTCCGCATAGACCCGGGCGGCGATGCAGCGCGTCAGATAGTGCAGCTCGCGCGCGGTCATGCTGTCCGCGACCTCAATGTGCGCCGAACCGATGATCTCCGACGGGCCGTAGCTATGCAGCGTCAGATCGTAGACGCCGCGCACCTCGGGGAACGAGGTGACGATCTCCTTCACGCGGCCGGTCAGTTCCGCGTCCGCGCGCAGCCCGATGATGCTGTTGATCGGGTCGAGCAGCATCTCGACGCCCGCCTTGATGATGAAGCCGGAGATCACGACGCCGAGCACGCCCTCGATCTGCCAGCCCCACAGCAGATTCGCCGCCGCCGCGACCAGCGTAGCGAAGGAGAGCACCGCGTCGAAGGCGGCGTCCGCGCCGGAGGCGACGAGCGCGCCCGAGCCGACCTCCCTGCCCACTTTCTTGACGTAGCGCCCCATGAGCAGCTTGACCAACACCGCCGCCGCGATGATGACCAGCGACAGCGCGGTATAGCGCGTCTCCGCGGGGTGGATGACCTTCTCTGCGGACTCCCGCAGGGAGGTGACGCCCGCCAGCAGGACGATGACCGCAATGACGATGCTCGTAAGGTATTCGATGCGGCCATGTCCGTAGGGGTGCTTCTTGTCCGGCCGCCTGCCGGAGAGCTTCGTGCCGATGATCGTGATGATCGAGGACAGCGCGTCGCTCAGGTTGTTGACCGCGTCCAGAACGACGGCGATGGAGTTCGCCGCGAGGCCGACCGCCGCTTTGAACGCGGCCAGCAGCAGGTTGGCGGCAATGCCGACGATGCTGGTGCGGATGATCCGCTGACTTCTGTCCATTCTCTTATCTCCTCTCTTCGTCGTATGCCTTCCGCACGGCGCGCGCCAGCTGGTCGGCGCAGGAGGTCGGCTTGTAGCCGCAGGTGTTGCCGGCGAGCTTCTCCTCGATCTCGTCCACACTCATGCCGTCGCAGAGCCTGGAGATCGCCTTGAGGTTGCCGTCGCAGCCGCCCAGAAACGAGATGCCGCGCACGATGTCGCCGTCGAGCTCGAAGCGGATCTGCATCGAGCAGACGCCCTTTGTCTGATAGGTGTGTTCCACAGGATCGCTTCCTTCTTTGATTTTATCCAATGAATTATAGCACTCCCCTGCCGATTGTCAAGAAAAAGGGGGCGCATTCCGCGCCCCCCGGGGATCAAGCGTCGGCCGCGGCGGTCAGGCCTGCTGCGGCCAGCATGTTTTCGATCAGGATGCCGTAGCCGCGCGTCGGGTCGTTCACCAGAACGTGCGTCACCGCGCCGATCAGCGCGCCGTCCTGCAGGATAGGCGCGCCGCTCATACCCTGCACGATGCCGCCCGTGCGCGCCAGCAGCTCCGGATCGGTCACGTGTATGAGCAGGTTGCGCGTCGCCGAGGCGTCCCGGTACACACGTTCGATCTCCACCTCGTATTCGCACACCTCGTCGCCCCCGCAGTTGGCCAGGATCACGGCGCGTCCGGTTTTGACCGCGCCGCGCGCGGCCACCGGCACGCTCTCCTGCCCGGCGACGCCCTCAAGCTCGCCCGCAGCAACGCCAAACAGGCCGCACTCAGTATTGGCGCTGAGGATGCCGCTGTCGTGCGTGAGGTCAAATTCGCCGCGCAGCTCGCCCGGCGAGCCGCTCTCTCCGCGCTTCACCGCCTTGACCGTCGCGTCCATGATGCTGCCGCTCTCCAGCGGCATGAGCTTTCCTGTGTCCACGTCGGTCACGCCGTGGCCCAGCGCGCCGAAGACGCCGCTCTGCGGGTCGTAGAAGGTCATCGTGCCGATGCCCGCCATGCTGTCGCGGATCCATGCGCCGAGGCGGCCTCCGCTTTCCGTCTCCTCCGGCGTGACCGGCAGCGTCAGTGTTTTCGCGCCGCGGCGCACGCCCAGCGCGGCGCGCTCCGCGCCGTTCTCAGCCAGCAGCCGTTGCAGATGCTCCGTGGACTCGATCTCCGTCCCGTTGAAGCTGGTCACGACGTCGCCCTCGCGCAGGCCGCAGACGCGGGCAGGCGTATTGCCCTCCGACAGGCCGACGACCAGCACGCCGTCGGCAAACAGCTTGACTCCCACCGTATGCCCCACCGGCACGAGCATCCGCACTTCTTCCGCAGGCTCCGTCGGAGCGGCGCGCGCGTCCGGCACCGAGACTGCGCAGGTGAGCAGCAGTCCCAGGCAGAATGCCGCCGCGCGGCCGGAAAATGATTGCATGCCATCCCCCCTTTTTGCTCGCCGCACGGCATTTTTTTCTAATTGCCGCGCGGCAGTTTTACTATCTGCACTCCGCGCATAAAATAGTCCGTCAAAAATTTAGCCGCGCTGACAGGGAAAATGCGCCGCGGCCGCCGTTTCCGGGCAAAAAAGAACTCCGCAGAACCGTGTTCTGCGGAGTTTGGTAACCTTTGCTTCCGATCACTCAGCGGGACTGGAAAATCTTGAAAATATCCTCAAAGGGATCCTTTTCCTCATCCTCCGGCTCGGCAGGGGCAGGTTTCTCCTGCGGCGCAGGATCGGGTACGGGAGCGGGAGCAGCCGCGGGGGCGGGCGCCGATGCAGGCGCCGGCGCGGGGGCCGGTGCAGGGGCGGCGGGCTTCTGCGCCTCAGGCTGTTTCTCAGCGGGCTTCTGTGCGGGCTGCGGCTTCACGGGCACGGGCTCGGCAGGCGTCTCGCCCTCGGCAAAGCCCGTGGCGATGACGGTGACGCGGATCTCGTCGTCGAGCGACTCGTCGAAGGTAGCGCCGAAGATGGTGTTCGCATCCGGATGGACGGCGGCCTGCACCAGCGATGCCGCCTGCTCGACCTCCTCGAGGCCGATGTCCGTGGAACCGGTGATGTTGATCAGCACGCCGCGCGCGCCGTTGATGCTGGTCTCGAGCAGCGGGCTGGAAATCGCCATGCGCGCGGCCTCCTCCGCCTTGCCCTTGCCGGCGGCGCGGCCGACGCCCATGTGCGCGAGGCCCGCGTCCTTCATGACGGCGCTGACGTCCGCAAAGTCGAGGTTGATGAAGCCCGTCTCGCGGATCAGGTCGGAAATGCTCTGCACCGCCTGCCTGAGCACGTCGTCCGCGATCTCGAAGGCGTTCTGGAAGGTGATCTTCTGATCGGTGGCGTGCTTGAGACGCTCGTTCGGGATAATGACGAGCGAGTCAACCTTGTCGCGCAGCTGCTCGATGCCCTTCTCTGCCTGCTGCATGCGGCGGCGGCCCTCAAAGCCAAAGGGCTTGGTCACCACGCCGACGGTCAGAATGCCCGCCTCGCGCGCGATCTCCGCCACGATGGGCGCGCCGCCCGTGCCGGTGCCGCCGCCCATACCGGCGGTGATGAACACCATGTCGGTGTCCTCCAGCGCCTTGGCGATCTGCGCGCGGCTCTCCTCCGCGCTCTTGCGGCCGACCTCGGGGTCGGAGCCGGCGCCCTGTCCGTGCGTCAGCTTCTCGCCGATCTGGATCTTATAGGTCGCGCTCGAAACATTGAGCGCCTGCTTGTCCGTGTTGACGGCGACGAAATCCACGCCGTGCGAGCCGGAACGCACCATGCGGTTGACGACGTTGTTGCCGCCGCCGCCCACGCCGATAACCTTGATTTTGACGACAGTTTCCTGCCCGGTTTCCAGTCCGAAAGCCATAGTGTTCCTCCTGCATTTTCTTATGAAATGCGTGCGGTTTTCTCAAAAAAACGGCACAACATAAAGTCTCGATCCGTAAAGGCATCCATAAGTAGAGATATTTTATTACGGAATTCGCGCACGGTCAATAGCTTCTTTCAATTCTTTTTGAAATTTTGAAAAACCGGGCGGGAGATCGCTCCCGCCCGATTTTGATTGCTTGCGTCTATTTGGGAATAAAACTTGCTTTTCCGTCCGTCATCAGATTGATGCGTCCGGTCTCGTTGTTCTCCAGGTAATTGACCACCGTCGCAAGGCTCTCCAACTTGTAGCCGATGTCCGCCGTCCAGGGCATGCGCACTGTAAAGCGCCCGAGGTAGTCCATCGTCAGCGCCGTCTCGTCCGACAGGCGGATCCAGCCGATCTTGCCGAGCATATTGCGCTCTTCTGCCTCCCGCAGCAGCGTCAGCACCGTTTCGGCGCGATAAGCGGTGTCTTCGCCGAAATCCGCATAGCTCCCGGCCGTCGGCTCCGTGAGCGTCGCGCCAGTGATCAGGGGGCAGCCCACCGGCGTCGTGTCCGTCTTCTCCAACAGTTTGCCCCTGCCGCTGATGAGCCAGACGCTGCGACCGTCTTGAACGCCCGCGGCCGCTGCACACTCGCGCACCTCGATGAGCAGCGTATCCGGCAGCTTTCGGTTGATGCGGATCTCCTCCACGTATGGCAGCTGTGCGAAGATTGCTTCCTTCACGTCGTATTTGTTGATGAAGTAAAGATTGCTCCCCAACTCCAGTCCGGACGCATCCAGCACCTGCTCCTCGGTGTAGCGTTCATTCCCGACGACCGCAATGTGATCCATGCGAAAAAAGAGCGTGACGGCAGCAACTGTTGCCGCGATGATGATCAGCGCGGCAAACGGCTTCCATAGGAAGGACAGCCTTCCCCGTCTACGTCTTCTGTTGTGTCTCGTTCCAGCCATAGCTTCCGTGTCCTTTGATTGTTTCAGTCATCTGTCTTTTTCCCGGCGTTCGATCTGCGCGCCCAGAGCCGACAGATCCCGAGCGACGTCCTCATAGCCGCGGTCTATGTGTTCCAGCTGCGAAACGCACGTCTCGCCCTCCGCCTGCAGCCCCGCCAGCACCAGCGCCGCGCCGCCGCGCAGGTCCGTGCTTTTGACCGCCGCGCCGTGCAGCGCCTTCACGCCGCTGACGACCGCCACTCTGCCCGCGACGCGGATCTCCGCACCCATGCGCGCCAGTTCGTCCGCGTGGCGGTAGCGGTTCTCAAAAATATTTTCCACAAACACGGTGCTGCCCGTGCTGCACAGGAGCGCCGCCATCAGCGCCGGCTGTGCGTCGGTCGGAAAGCCGGGGTACGGCGCGGTGCGCACGGGGCGGATCGCCCGGAGCACGCCGGCACTGCGCAGCGAGATCTGTTCGCCCTCGCTTGTCACGGCGCAGCCCGCCTCCTCCAGCGCGGCGGTCACGGTAGAAAGCTGCCGATAATCAACGCCCTTGAACCGGATGTCGCCGCCGCAGGCCGCCGCCGCGCAGAGGTAGGTCGCCTCGACGATGCGGTCCGCGCCGACGCGGTGCGTCCCGCCGTGCAGCTGCCGCTTTCCGGCAACCGTGATGACCGAGCTGCCCGCGCCGCGCACCTCCGCGCCCATGGCGTTGAGGAACGCCTGCAGCTCGGCAAGCTCCGGCTCACGCGCCGCGTTGTAGATGACGCTCGTGCCCTCCGCGCCGCAGGCGGCGAGGATGGCGTTTTCCGTCGCGCCGACGCTGGGCAGCGGCAGCACGATCTCCGCCGCTGTAAGTACGTCTGCCCTGCAGCGCAGCGTTCCGCCGCGCTCGTCGATCTCCGCGCCCAGCGCGCGCAGCGCCGCGAGGTGCATGTCGATGGGCCGCGGTCCCAGCTCGCAGCCGCCCGGATAGGACAGCGCCGCCTCACCCTGCCGCGCCAGGATCGCGCCGAGAAAGATGACCGACGAGCGCATCTCGCGCATCAGCGCGTCCGGCACCTCGGCACGGTCCATCTGCCTCGTGTCCACGAGCAGCGCGTTCCCCTCCCACTGGGTATGGCAGCCCAGGTGGCGCAGGATCGCGACTGAGGCGTCCACGTCGCTCAGGCGCGGGCAGTTTTCGATGCGGCACTCCCCCGCGCACACGATGGTCGCCGCCAGCACCGGCAGCACGCCGTTTTTGGAACCCTGTATCGTCAGTTCACCGCAAAGGCGTCTCCCGCCTTCGACGAACAGCTCCTGCATCTCGTCTCCCCCGCATACTATGGTTTTCACTGTCTCATCGTATGCGCGGGAGGCGGGATCGGGTTCCTCTTGCGTTTTTTGTCGTTTTGTGGCAAAATAGAAAAAGAACCCTTCAAACGGAGGTATCGCCATGAGTAAGAACAAGAAAAAGAACAGAAAAAAGAGCAGAAAAGAAAACCGGGTTGAAACCCAACAGAAGCGCCAAAGGCTGCTCAGAATGAGGTTCCGAAGGATACCCCAAAGGCAGCCCCGAGGGAGGCCCTGAAAGATACTCCGAAGGAAACCCCGAAGAAAACAGCACAAGAGAAAAAGAAAGGGAACCGTCTTTGGAGGTTCCTCCGCTCCGTCGCGCTGATACTGGTCCTTCTTGTCGCCTGCTACTTTGCCTACGTGTTCATCGACTATCACCGTCTGCCGGACAATTTGGTGCTGGAGGCCTACGGCAAGGCGGATGAGCAGCCGGTCGAGCCGGTCGAAACCGGCACGCCCTATCGCATCGTTTCCTGGAACATCGGCTTCGGCGCGTATGAGTCCGATTACGGCTTCTTCATGGACGGCGGCACACAGTCCTGGGCCTGGTCGGAGGAGCGGCTGGACGCGAATCTCGAGGCCATCGGGCAGTTTCTTGCCGAGCAGGACGCCGATCTCTATCTGATTCAGGAGATCGACATCGACTCCACGCGCTCGTATCACACCAATGAATACATGATCCTGGAAGGCTACCTGACGGAGGCGCGTCCCTATGACCGGGTCTTTGCTCAGAATTACGATTCCCCGTTCCTGTTCTATCCGCTCACGCAACCGCACGGCGCGAGCAAGGCAGGCATCGGGACCTTTGCCGACTTCACCATCAGTTCTGCGCTGCGCCGCAGCCTGCCGATCGAAAACGGCTTTACGAAGCTGCTCGACCTTGACCGCTGCTACAGCGTGAGCCGCATCCCCGTTCGGAACGGGACTGAGCTTGTGCTCTACAACCTGCATCTCTCCGCCTACACCTCGGACGGCACGATCGCCACCGAGCAGCTGCGCATGCTGCTGGAGGATATGCAGGGCGAATATGAAAAGGGCAACTACTGCATCGCGGGCGGCGACTTCAACAAGGACCTGCTGGGCGACTCCGGCGTCTATTTCGGCGCATCCGACAAAGAGTACACCTGGGCGCAGCCCATCCCGCCCGAGACCTTCGAAGGCGTGGATATCCGGCTCATCGCCCCGCTGAATGAGACCCGTCCCGTTCCCTCCTGCCGCAATGCGGACGGACCGTATCACGAGGGCCAGTACGTGCTGACCGTGGACGGTTTCCTTGCCTCGCCGAACGTATCCGTTAAAAAGTCGGACGTGATCGACACGCTCTTTGCTTACAGCGATCACAACCCGGTATACATGGAATTCACTTTACAAGGCTGATAACCGTTTCGTAGATACGCTCCGTGGCGTCCCTCACCCCGAGGGACGCCATTTTTTGGGCCATTTCGGCCCGCTTTCCCTCGTCCCGCAGAATGCCCGCCGCAGCGGTAAAGAGCTGCTTGCCGTCAAGCCCTTCCTCCGCCAGCACCAGCGCCGCGCCGTGCGCGCCGAGGATATCGGCGTTCTTCTCCTGATGGTGATTCGTCACGTTGGGCGAGGGCACGAGGATCGCCGGGACGCCCAGCGCGGTCAGCTCCGCGATGGTGGACGCGCCCGCGCGGGAGAGCACGAGGTCGGCGGCGCGCATCACGTCCGCCATGTCGTAGATATACTCCCGCACATCCAGCGCCGGGTGCGCCGCAAGGTCGACACCGCGCGCGGCAAGCTCGCCGCGCATCATCTCCCAGGAGAGCGATCCGACACTGTGGATGTGGTGGAAAGGCTCGTGCGCCGCCTCGAGCGCGAGAAACTCCGCCATCATGCGGTTCATTTTCCCAGCGCCGAGGCTGCCCCAGAAGGACACGACAAGCGGCCGTCCGTCGTCGACGCCGAGCTTTTTCTTTGCCTCTGCCTTCGTCTGCGTGAAGAAATCGCCGCGCACCGGCGTACCGGTGACGACCACCTTTTGCGGGTGCTTGTAGTGCCGGCGGCAATCCTCGAAGCCGACCATGATGCGCTCGGCATAGGGCTCGAGCTGACGCGTAGTGAGGCCGGGCACGACGTTCGATTCATGTACCGCCGTCGGGATGCCCGCTTTTGCGCCGTAGCGCACGACAGGATAGCTGGCATAGCCGCCGGTGCCGACGATAAGGTCAGGCCGGAAGTCGTTCAGGATCGCGTTCGCCTCCCGCTCTGCGTGGAGCAGGTTCCTGACGGAGACCAGGTTGTGCCGGATCTCTTTCACTTTGAGCGAGCGGTGGAACGACGAGATGTTGACCGTGCGGAACGGATAGTCCGTGTGCGCGATCAGATCGCGCTCCAGCCCGCGCTCCGCGCCGACGAACAGGATCTCTGCAGAAGAGTCCTTCTCTCGCAGATAGCCGGCCAGCGCCAGCGCGGGGTTGACGTGTCCCGCCGTGCCGCCGCAGGTAAAGATCACTTTCATAACAGCCTCGCAGCAAAGATTTATGGTGGCGGCATCTGCCGCGATACGCTGAGCACGACGCCCATCTCCGCAAGCTGGATCGCCAGCGCCGTTCCGCCATAGCTGAAGAATGGCAGCGAAATGCCCGTGTTCGGGACCAGATTTGTCACGACCGCGATGTTAAGAAACACCTGCAGCGCCACCTGCGTCGTCACGCCGACGGCGAGCAGCGCGCCGAAGCGGTCGCGCGCGTGGATGGCGATCCAGTAGCCGCGCATGATGAGCAGCGCAAAAATCGCCATGATGAGCGTCGCGCCGATGAGGCCGAGCTCCTCGCAGATGATGGCGAAAATAAAGTCGTTGTGTTCCTCCGGCAGGTACAGAAACTTCTGCCGGCTCCGGCCGAGGCCGACGCCCAGCAGGCCGCCGGAGCCGATGGCCAGCAGGCTCTGCCGGATCTGATAGCCTGCGCCGCGCATCAGTTCTGGATCCGTGTTGAGCGGATCGCGCCAGATCGCGATGCGCGAGGAGTTGTAGCTGATCTTCCCCGCAAGATAGGCCCACACGCCGAGTGCGCCCGCACCGAGCCCCGCGCCCACCCAGATCGGCCGGATGCCGCCGACGAACATCATGATTGCGCCGATTCCGAGAATCAGCACCAGCCCGGAGAGGTGCGGCTCTTTGTACATGAGAAAGCCGATGATGCCGAGGATAGCGCCGTAAGGCAGGATGCCGTAGCGGAACGTGCGCATCTTGTCCTTCTTCTTGGAGATGCTGTCTGCGAAGAACAGGATGACGCCGACCTTCGCGACCTCCGAGGGCTGGAACTGCGGGATCGGGCCGAAGCTGCGGATCCAGCGCTGTGCGCCGTGCGTCACGCGGCCGACGCCGACGCCGGGGATCAGAACCAGCACCAGCAGGACGACCGAAATGCCAAGCAGCAGGAGCGACACCGCGCGAAAGCGCTCGTAGTTGATGCGGCCGATGACGAGCATCGCGGTGATACCGAGCGCGGCAAAGATCGCCTGACGGATCAGATAATACGCCGGGTTCCCGCTCTCATAGTACGCAGAGGGGAAGCTGGCGGAGAACAGCATGATAAGGCCAATGCCCGTCAGCAGCAGGGTCAGCAGGAGAAATGGCACGTCCAGCGGGCCGCGGGCCGCCTCGCGCGCCGCCTTCTCAACCTCGCGCTGGCGTTCGCGCTGCTGCCTCCGCAGCTCGCGTTCTTCTCTGGTCATGCCGATCCCTCCTTTCGCGGTCAATCTGTGCTCTGCGCCTTCGGGCGCGAGGAGTATTTCGCCCTGCGGGGCGAGTGGCTTTGCCCGCAGCGGCAAAGTCACCAAAACGCTGCCAAAACCTACGGTTTTGGAATCCATTTTGTCGGCAGCGTTTTGTGGAATTTGTTTTTACAAAGAAAAGGAAAACGCTGTTTTCCATGTCGAGACATCTCACCTCGACTGCCCGCCACAGGGCGCGCCCCGCGTTTCATCGTGCGGAAGCTTGTGCGTCGTTCGTCTCGCACAATGTTCGTGGCAGGCATCTCGACATGAAGAAAGGTCGTGCCGGCGGGCAGCCGGCGCATTGCACAGGCAATGCAAATTACAGGTTATTCCGGCACAAGCTTCCAACAAGCCCCTTTCTCTTTTGGGGAAACAAGTGAAGCGCCGCCTGCGGCGGATGAAGCGAGCGAGTTTCGAGGCAGCGCCCCGCTTGCCGCAACCGAAGGGCAGCGGGAAGCGGCTGGCGCAACGGTGGGCAAGGGTCTGAAACCGCGTTTTCTCTTTCGAAGGGAAAGAGAAAAGGCGGTGTCAGAAAACGTTCCCTTCTCCCCGTTCAAAGGGAAAGAGAAAAAATGGCGTTGAAAACGTCCCCACTAAGAAAAGGCTCAGATTCGATACCTTCCCATCACGCCCAGCGCGGCGGCAAGGCAGCACAGCGCGCTCACAAGCGTAAACACAGCGACCAGCTTGACCTCGCTCCAACCGCAAAGCTCAAAGTGATGGTGCAGCGGCGCCATCTTGAACAGGCGCTTGCCGTGCGTCAGCTTGAAATAGCCGACCTGCAGGATGTCGGACATAGTCTCGCAGATATAGACGAAGCCGACGGGAATCAGCACCAGCGGCATATCGTAGGCAAACGCCAGCGCCGCCACCGTACCGCCGAGGAACAGAGAGCCGGTGTCGCCCATAAACACCATTGCGGGATGGAAATTGTACACGAGAAATCCAAGCAGACCGCCCAGCAACGCACCGGAATAGACGCCCAGCTGCTCATAGCCCGGCCAACGGAGCGCGACGACCGCAAAGAACAGCCCGACCGGCAGCGTCACGCTGGCGGCAAGACCGTCGATCCCGTCGGTGATGTTGACGGCGTTGACCGTGCCGACGATGACAAACGCAGCAAAAATCAGGTACACCGGCCAGCTCATGATGATCTGCGTGTTAAAAAACGGCACGTACAGGTTCGGCGTCAGCAGCCCCTCGTAGCGCATCAGCGTCAGGAACGCCACCGCCGCGGCAAGCTGGAGCAGGAACTTCTGGATCGCCGTCAGGCCGAGGTTGCGGTGGTGGACGACCTTCTGATAGTCGTCCAGAAAGCCAATCACGCCAAAAAGCAGCGCAAAACCGAAGATATAGAAGTGCTTGCAGTCCCCGCGCATCATACCGCTCCAGCCGACGGCGAGGATGGCGACCAGAATGCCCGCGATGAACATGAGCCCGCCCATGGTGGGCGTGCCCGCCTTGGAGTTGTGCCAGGTCGGGCCGTCCTCACGGATCTCCTGTCCTGCCTTCAGCTTCCGAAGCCAGGGGATCAGGCACCGCCCCGCAAGCAGCGAGACCGCAAAGCTCAGCAGACAGGCCAGGATCGTTTTCAACATGCTGATTTCTCCTTCGTTCCAGGTATTCACGCACAACGCTGCGCTCGTCCAGCGGGATCTGCTCCGTTCCGACGGTCTGGCTGGTCTCATGCCCTTTTCCAGCCAGCAGCACCACGTCGCCGCGGCGCGCGCGGCCAAGCACATAGGCGATCGCCTCCCGCCGGTCCGCAAGGACGGCAAACGGTGTCCGGCTGCCGCGCATGCCCTCCAGCACGTCGTGCAGGATGGCGTAGGGCGATTCGCTGCGTGGATTGTCGTTCGTGAGGACGACGGCATCCGCCAGCGCCGAGGCGATGCGCCCCATGCGGGCGCGCTTCGTGCGGTCACGGTCGCCGCCGCAGCCGAACGCCAGCAGCACGCGGTTTTCCGCGAAGCCGCACACCGCCTCCAGGATGCTCTTCAGCCCGTCCGGCGTGTGCGCATAGTCGATGATCACGGTGTAATCCGTGCCTGTCGGCACGACCTCGCAGCGGCCGCGCACGCCCACACAGCCGGAGAGGGCGCGCGCCGCCTCCGCCAACGGCACGCCGAGCAGACGCACCGCAGCAAGCGCGGCCAGCGCATTGTATAGGGAGAACTCTCCCGGAATGCGGATCTCCGCCGGACAGTGCTCCAGCTCGTCGGACACGGTGAAGCGCACGCGATCGTTTTCATAGCGCGGCCGCCAGCCGACAAGGTCGTTCGTCAGATTCTGCCCGAAGGTCAGGCGCGGGCAGTCCGTGCCGGCGAGCACGCGCTCTGCCCAGCTGCTGTCGCCGTTGAGGGCGGCTGCACGGCACTGCCGGAACAGCATCGCCTTTGCCGCACAGTAGGATTCCATTGTACCATGGTAGTCAAGGTGGTCCTGCGACAGGTTGGTGAACACCGCCGCGTCGAAGGCAATTCCCGCCGTGCGGCGCTGCGTCAGCGCGTGAGAGGAGACCTCCATCACCGCGTGCGTACAGCCGGCGTCCGCCATCTGCGCCAGCAGGCGCTGAAGCTCCGGCGCGGCGGGCGTGGTGCGCCCGGCAGGAAACTCAAGATCGCCGATCAGGTTGTGATTCGTGCCGATCAATCCGACCTTTGCGCCGAGCGTTTGCTCCAGCAGCTGCTTGATCAGGTGCGTAGTCGTCGTCTTGCCGTTCGTGCCCGTGACGCCGACCATCGTCAGCCGCCGCGCGGGCTCGCCGTACCAGACCGCAGCCATGCGCGCAAGCGCGTACCGGCTGTCCGGCACGAGAACGAAGGGGATCGCCGTTTCGGGCGGCGTTTCGCACAGCGCGCAGCAGGCGCCGTTTGCAAGCGCCTCGTGCAAATAGTCCGCGCCGTCCTCCCGTTCGCCGTGCAACGCGGCGAACAGTGCGCCCGGGCGCACGTCGCGGGAATCATCCGTCAGCTGTTGAACGTCAAGGTCTTCCCGCGCGTGCAGCTCATAGGTCGTCAGAGGTGCAAGAAGCTCCGACAGGCGGATAGAAACCGTTTCCTTTCCCCATTGCGTTTTGTTTTCTCAGTCTGTTACGGAGGAATCGCTCAGCTGGACGCGGATCACCGTGCCTGCCGGCACCTCTTTGCCCGGCTCCTCCGACTGGGACACCGCGCGCACGGACGCGGAGGAGCGGTTCGTGGCCCCAGAGATCGACATGATGAGCCCTGCGTTCGTCAGCTTCTGATTCGCTACTGAGGCGCTGTCTCCGATGACATTGGGCACAATGCACAGCGCCGTGGATTTCTCCTCGCCGCAGTAGAGCAGGATCTCTGCGTTGTTTGGCACGATGGCGCCGCCTACGGGCGTCTGATCCGTCACTTTGTCGGCTGAGCCGATCACGCGGCTCGAAAAGCCGATCTCTTTCAGTTTCTTCTGCGCCGCTTCCACCGTATCGCCTATCATGTTCGGCACGGTGGCGTCGCGGCCGACGAGCTCTTCCGCACTGTAGGTCGGCTCAATGCCGAGATACGGCAGCAGCTCCGCCATGACTTCGCTGGCCACTGGCGCGACCATGTTGCCGCCCGAAACGTAAGTGCCGGTATCCTTGCTCGGCTCGTCGAGCGTGAGGAGCATGATGACCTCGGGATCATCCGCAGGCGCGAAGCAGACGAAGGACACGATGACGTTGCCGCCGACCTTGTCCGCCGTGCCGGTCTTGCCGCCGATGCGGTAGCCCGCGACCTTGCCGTTCTTGCCCGTGCCCTCGCTGACAACGTACTCGAGGATCTGGCGCACCGTCGCGCTGGTATCCTCTGAGATCACCTGCCGGATCGGCGTGCTGTCGTGGCGGTAGACGGCGTTGCCCTCCGCGTCCGTTATCTGCTCAACCAAGTAGGGCTGGCGCAGATAGCCGCCGTTGATGCACGCCGCCTGCGCCGAGATCAGCGCGACGGGCGTGACGTTGAAGTTCTGCCCGAAGGCATAGCACGCAAGCGCCAGCTTGGAATATTCGATCTCGCTGTTGACGAATCCGCTTGCCTCGCCGGTCGTGTCGATGCCGGTCGGCTGCGTCAGGCCGAAAGCTTTCATGTAGCTGTAAAACTTCTCGTTCCCGACACGCAGGCCGATATTGATGAACGCCGGGTTGCAGGAGTTTCCCGTGGCGACGGTCAGGTTCTGATGACCGTGGCCGTCGCGCTTGGAGCAGTTGATGCGGTTTTTCTCGACGATGATGTAACCCGGACAGTCGAACGTAGAACCGAGGTCGATCACGCCCTCCTCCAGCGCCATGGAAAGCGTCAGGATCTTGAACGTTGAGCCCGGCTCGTAGGTATCGTTGATCGCCTTGTTGCGCCACTGCTTCAGCCGCAGCTCCGCCATGCGCCGGCTCAGCGTCTCCCCGTCCAGTCCGTCAAGTCCGGCGCGCAGCGCAGAGTTGTAAATCGCGCTGGGATCGTTGAGGTCGTAAGAGGGCAGCGACGCCATGCCGAGGATCGCGCCGGTCTTGACCTCCATGACGATGCCGGCCGCGCCCTTGCCGGTGCCGAAGCGGCTCTCCAGCGTGGCAAGCCCCTTTTCGAGGTAGTACTGCACGGTGGTGTCGAGCGTCGTCTGCAGCGAGCAGCCGTCCTGCGCGTCAAAATACTGCTCGTACTGGTACAGCAGCGAGGTGCCGCGGTTGTCCTTCGCGGTGACGACCATTCCGTTCTCGCCGGTCAGCTCCTCGTCGTAAACCGCCTCAAGACCGTACGCGCCGCCCTCTTCGTTCGTAAAGCCGATAACGTTTGCCGCCAGCGAACCGAATGGATAGTAACGCCGCGTCGTCGGTTCCAGGAAGATGCAGTTGCCTTTGAGTCCGGCTTCCGTGATGAAGGCGCGGACGGCGTCCGCCTCTTCCTGCTCGACGCGTTTCTTGACGAACTCGTACTGGGAGTTCGTGCGCTCCATCTTCTTCAGCAGACTTTCCGCGTCGAGGTCGAGGATCTCTGCCAGCGTGTTCGCGATCAGCGTTTTGTCCGCCTCGTACTGATCAATGTCGAGCGGCGAGAGCATCACGTTCTCCGCCGTCGACGAGAGTGCCAGCGCGCGCCCGTTGCGGTCGTAGATCGTGCCGCGGGAGGCGCTGACAGTCGTGCGCAGCGTCTGCTGGCGAACGGCGATGCTTTGCAGCTCGTCGTGCCGCTCGATCTGCCACATATAAAGCTGGCGGAACAGAAGGCCGAAGGCAGCAACGCCCAAAAACGCCAGAAGCAGAAGCGTTCTGGCGCGGATCGTGCGGGTGGCGCGGCGCGCCGAATCCGACTTTCTTTTCGGGTTTTGGGGCATGGATCTTGTCTCCCTATTCATGGACATAAGGAGTAAGGATAATCCTTACCCCTTATGTATAACGTCTTCTTACTTGAAATATTCCACGAAGGACGCGAGTCCGTGTCCCACCGAGCCGAATACCCGGCTGAGCACGTTTGCCTCCGCGTGCCGGTAGAGCACCACGTTGTCCGGCGAGGACAGATCGACGTAATAGATCTGCGAAGAGCTTGGCTTTGCCATACCGGCCTCCTCCGCCGCTTCCTTGATCGCGGTGAGGTCGAAGGTCCGCTCGTAGCGCGCAACCAGCCTGACGTGCTCCTCCTCGAGGGCGGCGAGCGTCTTCTGCTCCCGTACAACCTGGCTGGAGATAGCCGCCAGCTGCGCGTAGCTCATCAGCAGCATGATCGCCACCGCCGCCGTCGCCAGAAAACCGAGCACGACGACACTTGAAACGCGGATGCGCTCGCGGTGTTTCGGGGCTGCCTCGATGCGCTTGCGCGGCTCCGGGCGCGGCGCCGTTTCCCGCGCGCGGCGTTCGGCGTATTCCCGCTCTTCCCGTTCCGCGCGGCGGCGCCGTTCGCGCTCGAGATAGTCGTAGTCGCGGGCAAGGTTCCCCGACACGTACCGGGTATTCATCTGTCGCGTGGGCCGACGAGCCATTCGGGTCTCCTCCAGTTCAGCACTTTTCCGCGACGCGCAGCTTGGCGCTGCGGGCGCGGGGATTCGTTTCCAATTCCGCCTCGCCCGAAACGACGGGCTTACGGGTGATCAGCTTTAATTTCGGCTTCCTGCCGCAGACGCAGACCGGGAACTCCGGCGGGCAGACGCAGCCGGTGGCCAGATCGCGCAGCTTCTGCTTGACGATGCGGTCCTCCAGCGAATGGAAGGTGATGACCGCAAGCCGCCCGCCCGGTCTCAGATGCGCCTCGGCGGCATCGAGCATCGGCTCCAGCTCGCCCAGCTCGTCGTTGACGGCGATGCGGATCGCCTGAAAGCTCCGCTTGGCGGGGTGCTGCTTCTCGCGCAGCGCCTTCGCGGGCATCGCGCCGCGGATCAGCTCCGCAAGCTCCAGCGTGGTCTCGATGGGCTTCCGCTCCCGCGCCGCACAGATCGCCTTCGCAATCCGGGGCGCGTAACGCTCCTCGCCGTATTCATACAGGATGCGGCACAGCTCCTCACAGGATACGGTATTGACCAGCTCCCGCGCCGTATACGGCGCCGAGGCGTCCATGCGCATGTCCAGCGGCGCGTCCTGCTTGTAGGAAAAGCCGCGGCTCGCATCGTCCAGCTGCGGGGAGGAAACGCCCAGGTCGAACAGCATGCCGTCCGCCGCGCCGATCCCCAACCCATCCAGCACCTCGCCGAGGCGGCTGAAGTTGCTGTGCACCAGCGTCACGCGATCAAGATACGGTGCAAGGCGCTGCCTCGCGGCGGCAAGCGCCATCTCGTCACGGTCAAGAGCAATGAGCCGTCCCGCGGTCAGGCGGCGGACGATCTCCAGTGAGTGTCCCGCCCTGCCGAGGGTCCCGTCGACGTAGATCCCGTCCGGCTTGACGGCGAGCGCCTCCAGGCACTCGTCCAGCAACACCGGCTTGTGTCCGTAATCGGCGTCCATATCAGATACCGAGCTCCTCCATCACGGCAGCGAGGCTGTCCGCCTCCATCTCCTGCGTCTCCAGCGCCGCCCATGCGTCCGCATTCCAGATCTCGGCGCGCTTGGACACACCCGCGACGACGACGTCCTTTTCCAGCCCCGCATAGGCGCGCAGTTTCTGCGGCAGCAGGATGCGCCCCTGCGCGTCCGGCTCGCACTTTGCCGCGTTGGAATACAGCGTGCGGATCGCTTTCTTCGCTCTGGAATACGGAAGCTCGTCAAACTTCTCGGTGAGCTTCGCCCAGCCTTCTTCCGAGTAAACCGCAAGGCACGGATCCGTGCCCGCGATGGTCACATAGAACGTGGCACCGAGCTCCTCGCGGAGTTTGGCAGGGATAAACAGCCTGCCCTTGGCGTCGATGCTGTGCTGATACTGTCCGGTCACGGCCGTGTCCCTCCTCTCCGCAAAAGCCGATGCTGAGGGCAAAGCGCCCCCTGTTCCTTTTCTTCGGAACAGAAGCTGCCCCCCTCATGCATTCAGGGAAATCGTTACCCACTTTGTGGTGTTTCTCACCACTTCTCCCCACTTCTGCTCTGATTATACGGGAAGTTCACATAAAAAGCAAGAAGAAATATTCTGTCGCCATTCGGCATCCAGTTTCATTCTCAAACAGGTGTTTCTGTTTCCCATCAGGCAAAAAGAGGGCCGGCACAAAATATTGTGCCGGCCCTCTTTTTGGCCATCTATATATAGTTGTTTTTGCAGGTTATGTGCAATATGTTCAAAAATCAGTTGGAATCTTTGTCAATTTTTTTGCTGGATCTGCTGAGCTCCTCACGGTCCTTCTGCCGCCGGGCGGCAGAAGCTGCGCGAAAACGGACACGGCTCTGCTTGACCTCGTCCAGTGCGGCCTGAATAGCCTCCTCCGTGCGGCGCAGCGCGTCCTCCGTATACTCGTTGACAACGCGGTACATCTCGTTGGAGCGGTCCTCCGCGCGCGCAACGATCTCGCGACTGCGCTCCCGCGCCGCAATAAGCACCTCGCTGTCGGAGACCTTGTTCTTGACTTCGTACTCGGCCTGCTGCATCATGCGCTCGACCTCGCGCTTTGCGGAGCTCACATAGTCATCCTTTGCCTGGACCAGGTCCCGCGCACGCTTGAGCTCCGCAGGCAGTCCCACCCGAATATCGTCAAGCAGATCCAGCGCGGCGTCACGGTCGATCACGCATTTCTCGCTGCTCAGCGGCATGCTCTTCGCGTCGTTGATCATGTTATAGAGCATATCGATCAGATTCTCTGTACTCTGGTTTTCCATCTTAGTTCCACCCTTTCATGATTTTGATCGCCGCTGCGGGCACATAGGGCTCCAGCGGGCGCTTGTATGTCACCATCTCCCGCACCATCGTTGAACTGACGTGCAGGAATTCCGTGCGTGCGGGAAGCAGCACCGTGTCGAGCGTCGGCTCCAGCGCGCGATTGATCTGCGCCATGCCGAGCTCGTTGTCGAAGTCCGTTCCGTTGCGCACGCCCTTGATCAGATAATGCGCGCCCTTTTCCTTGGCGTAGTCGGCAAGGAGGCCGGTCCAGAGCTCCGCCGTAACGTTCGGCAGCTCCGCCACCGCCGCACGGAGCATCTCATAGCGCTGCTCCTTGGTGAACATAGGCTTCTTGCCGCTGTTGACCATTGCGCACACGTAGACCCGGTCAAAGATCGCGGCCGCGCGGCGGATCAGGTCCATATGGCCGAGCGTGACCGGATCAAAGCTGCCGGGAAACACTGCAATGCTCATTCTGTCTGTTCTCTTTCCTCTCCGTCGCGGTGATAGACCGTGACCTTAATCTTCCCGTACCGGTACTCGCGATGGAGACGGTACGGCGCGTCGAGCGCCGGCAGACGTTTTTCGACCGGACATTCTGCAACGATTATACCATGCGGCGCCAAAATGTCAAATCGTGCGACGTGGGCGACGGCACGCTCCAGCACGTCATCGGCGTAGGGTGGGTCGAGAAAGATGAGGTCGAACTGGGTGCGCAGCGCCGTCAGGTAGCTCATAGCGTCGCCGCAGACGACCTGTGCCCGGTCGGCAAGACCGCAGACGGCGAGATTGTTCCGCACGAGCTGCGCGGCGTCGGCGCGGCGGTCGACGAACACGCAGCTTGCCGCGCCGCGCGAAAGCGCCTCGATCCCCATCTGGCCCGTACCGGCAAAGAGGTCGAGCACGCGACGCCCCTCGATATCGAATTGCAGCGCGCTGAAAACGCCCTCCTTGACCTTGCCGGTCGTCGGGCGCGTCTCCTGTCCCTTCAGTTCGCCGAGGCGGCGGCCCCGCGCGCTCCCCGTGATGACTCGCATACGGTCTTTCTCCTGTTTCGACACGGAATATCTATATATTATGGGATAGCACCGGTTTTTGCAAGAGCAAGTTTCGGTTAAAATTGCTCTTGTTATTCCATAGCGTTTCATTTATAATGTTTTCACTTGTAACCTGCCTTATCAGGGCTTCGAGGAAAGGAGATCTTTTATGTTTAAGCTCCAGACCGATCAGGGTGAGATCCAGATCAGCGATACGGTGCTCTCCGACATCACCGGCGCGGCTGCCACCAGCTGCTACGGCGTCAAGGGCATGGCGTACCGTTCCATGACGGACGGGCTCGTCCATCTGCTGCGCCCCGCCGCGATGAGCAAGGGCGTCCACATCACCCAGCACGGCGAAGGCGACATCTCCATCGAGCTCCACATCATCGTGGAACCCGGCGTCAATATGACCGCGATCTCCCGCGAGATCATCTCCCAGGTGCGCTATCTGGTCAACAAGAACACCGGCGCCCGGATCCGCAGCGTCGACGTCTTTGTCGACAGCATCACTCTGTAGGAGGAGCTGCCCCCATGCACGACACCATTAACGGAGCCGTTTTCAAGGAGATGCTGCTCTTCGGCGCAGTCTCCGTGACGGCGGCAAAGCAAAGCATCAACGATTTGAACGTATTCCCCGTGCCGGACGGCGACACGGGCACCAATATGAGCCTTACCATCCAGACCGCTGCTGCGGAACTCAGAAAAAGGGACGCCTGCAGCGTGGACGAGGTCGCCGGCATCGCGGCAAACGCCATGCTGCGCGGTGCACGCGGTAACTCGGGCGTGATTCTCTCTCTGCTCTTCCGCGGGATCTCCAAGAGTTTCAAGGGTCTGGAGATCGCAGACGGCTGCTCGGTGGCAGCCGCGCTGCAGGAGGGCGTTGCCGCTGCGTACAACGCGGTGATGAAGCCCGCCGAGGGCACGATCCTTACGGTCTCGCGCCTTGCGGCCGACGCGGCGATGCACGCCGCCGAGGAGGAAAACAGCGTGGAGTACGTGCTCGTCGCTGCGCTCCGCCAGGGCGAGGAAACGCTCAAGGAAACCGTCAACATGAACCCCGTGCTCAAGCGCGCCGGCGTCGTCGACGCGGGCGGCAAGGGCTTTCTGATCATTCTCGGCGGCATGCTCTCCGCACTGCGCGGCGAGCCGATGCCGGAGCTGAACGAGGCCGGAGAAGTGAAGGAAAAGGCGGACTTCGCACAGATCGGCGACGAGGATATCACCTTCACCTTCGACACCGTGTTCATCGTCCGCAAGACGGTCGAGCGCGATCTGGCGGACTTCCGCGCCTACCTAAATACCATCGGCGACAGCCTCGTCATCAGCGAGGGCGACGATATGTTCAAGGTCCACGTCCACACCGACACGCCGGGCGACGCGCTCAACGCCGCGCAGCAGTACGGCACGCTGGAGGTGGCGAAGATCGAGAACATGCGCATCCAGCAGGAGGATATGGCGGCCGGCCGCAAGACCATCTCCGCCGACGAGCTGGAGGACGATGATCCGGAGCCCTCCCCCTTCCCCGCCGAACCGGAGGAACTCAAGCCCTACGGCTTCCTTGCCGTCTGCGCGGGAGACGGGCTTGCCGAGGTGTTCCGCGATATGGGCGCGGACGGCGTCATCAGCGGCGGGCAGACCATGAACCCCTCCACCGAGAGCATCCTGCGCGAGATCGAGCGCACGCCCGCGGAGACGGTGTTCGTGCTGCCGAACAACAAGAACATCATCATGGCCGCGCAGCAGTGCGCCGGCCTGACCGAGAAGAAGGTCGTCGTGATCCCGACCACCACCGTGCCGCAGGGCATTTCCGCCATGATGGCGGTCGATCTGGAAACGGAGGACGAAGCGGCCATCGAGCAGGCAATGCTCGACGCCGCGCAGAACGTCCGCACAGCGCAGATCACATACGCCGCGCGCGACTCCGAGTTCGGCGGTGAGCAGATCCACGAGGGCGATTTCCTCGCCCTGCTGGACGGCAAGCTGTTCGGTGTGAACCAAAGCCTCTCCGCCCTGCTGGAGCGGCTTGCCGATACGGCGAAGGAACAGGGCGCAGAGTTTATCAACGTCTTTTACGGCGAGGACGTCTCGCCGGAGGAGGCCGAGGCCGACGCCGCCTGCTTCGCCGAAAAGCTTCCTTCCGCCGAGATCAGCGTTCTCTCCGGCGGTCAGCCTGTGTATTACTACATCATCAGTCTGGAATAAACGGTAACGAAAAGGACTGCGGCTTATATAAAGCCGCAGTCCTTTTTACAGCAATTTCACCACCAGCCGCCGCAGTTGTCCGGCATGGCGGCACTCTTCCCGTGCGAGTCCGGCGAATAACTCCCGCCGACATGCGTCCGCCGTTTCCGCCGCCGCACGCTCATAGGCATGGGCGCCCGCGGTCTCCGCGCGGTACCGCTCGCGCAGCAGATCGCGCCAGAGCAGCCGCGGCTGCGGCGGCAGCACCACCGTTACGCCGCACATTTCCCCGGTGAGGAGAAAGAGCGCGGCGCGCAGCTCCCCGGCGTGCGCCGCCTCTTCCGATGCAAGGCAGCGCATCAGCCGCCTTCCCTCCGCCGAGGGGGCGAGCGCCGCGAGCGCACGGTAGCTCTGCGCCTCCGCCAGCTCGTCGCACAGCAGACTGCGGATCGTTTCCGCCTCTCCCTCTCCGGTACCGTCCGTCCCTCTTACAGCAGGCTCCGGCATATGCAGCCCACCCGGCTCCGCCGCCGCGCGCAGGCGCGGATACGGCGCGAGCGAGGGCGACACCCGCTGCCAGACGCGGTCGTATCTGCGGTATTCCTCCTCTGTCGGCAGGGCCGACGCGGCCATTTCGGACATAAACACGCCTCCGATCTCCGTTGCTCTGCATCATTCTATGCAGATGCGCGCAAACTCTGCCGCTTTGCATTGATTTTTTTAAAAGAACTTGGTATACTGACAAAAATGCTGAAAACAGGAGAATAAACGCAATGCTCGAACTCAAGCACATTTCCTATACCGTTGCGGATGCCGGCGCCGAGCAGGCGATCCTGCGCGACGTGTCCGTCACCGTCCCCGAGGGGAAGCTCATCGTCTTCACCGGTCCGAACGGCGGCGGCAAAACAACGCTCGCCAAGATCATTATGGGCCTCGTCACCCCGACGAGCGGCCAGATCGTCTACAACGGCGTCGACATCACCGGCCTTTCCATCACCGAGCGCGCGCGCCTCGGCATCAGCTACGGCTTCCAGCAGCCGCCTCGCTTCAAGGGCATCACCGTGCGCGACCTGCTGACCATTGCCTCGGGCAACGAAAAGCTGTCCAAGGACAGATGCTGCCGCTACCTGACGCAGGTCGGCCTGTGCGCCAACGACTACCTCGACCGCGAGGTGGACGTCTCCCTCTCCGGCGGCGAGGTCAAGCGCATCGAGATCGCGACGCTGCTCGCCCGCGGCAGCGAGCTGATGATCTTCGACGAGCCGGAGGCAGGCATCGACCTGTGGAGCTTCGCGCGGCTGACCGAGACCTTTGAGGACATCCACCGCACGCATGAGGCCACCATGATCATCATCTCCCATCAGGAGCGCATCATCCGCCTCGCGGATGAGATCGTCGTGGTCAGCGGAGGCGAACTCCGATACCGCGGCAGCGCGGACGAGGTGTTCCCCATCATCATGGCGGACACGCTGGGTTCTTGCCCCGTGCTGACCAGAAAGGAGGCGGCGAATCAGTGATCACGGAAGTGGACCAGCGCCTGCTGGAAAAAATCGCCGACCTCGTCGGCAAGCCGAAGGAAGCTCTGAACATCCGCAAGGACGGCGGCTGCGAAGCGCGCCAGAGTACCGAGCACATCAAGATCGACGCACGCACCGACGGAAAAGAGGGCATCGACATCCGGATCCTCGACGGTACGCGGGGCGAGAAATGCTATATCCCCGTCGTCATCAGCAGAAGCGATTACGCCGAGATGGTCTACAACGACTTCTACGTCGGCGAGAACTGCGACGTGGACATCATCGCCGGCTGCGGCATCCACAACTCCGGCTGCGACGAGGCGCGGCATGACGGCGTGCACACCTTCCACGTCGGCAAGAACTCCCGCGTCCGCTACGCCGAGAAGCACTACGGCGAGGGCGACGGCACGGGCACGAACATCATGAACCCGCAGACCGTCGTCTATCTGGACGAGGGCGCGAGCATCCAGATGGAAACCGTGCAGATCCGCGGCATCGACTCCACGAAGCGCGTCACAAAGATCGTCTGCGGCAAGGGCGCCGAGGCGCTGATCACCGAGCGCCTGCTGACCCACGGCAGCCAGCTCGCCGAGAGCGACATGGAGATCGTGCTCGACGGCGAGGATTCCAAGGGCCGCGTCATCTCCCGCTCCGTGGCGCAGGATAAGAGCCGCCAGATTTTCCGCCCCATCGTGGTCGGCAACGACAAGTGCTTCGGCCACGTGCAGTGCGACTCGATCATCATGGGCGAGGCAAAGATCGAATCCGTCCCCGCCATCACGGCGAACTCCACCGAGGCGCAGCTCATCCACGAGGCCGCCATCGGCAAGATCGCCGGCGACCAGCTCCTCAAGCTCCAGACGCTGGGTCTCACTGAGGAGGAGGCTGAGGATCGCATCCTGAAGGGCTTCCTCGCCTGATTTTCCTTGAAAAACATCTTTTGCCGTTTCTGTATCAAACGGTACGCATTTTGCTGCGGAGGTTTGATATATGAAACGGCAATTTGTTTTCTATACGGAGCTCGCCTACGTCTTCGGCATCATCGCGCTGGCGCTCGGCACCGCGCTGATGGAGCGGGCGGACTTCGGCGTGTCGATGGTCGTCGCGCCGGCGTATCTGCTGCACCTCAAGCTGTCGCAGACGCTCCCGTTCTTCACCTTCGGCACGGCGGAATATAGCCTGCAGGCGG
>LXOW01258755.1_pt1 | contig 28399 bp, 21 predicted proteins | sample 1368591 | NCBI WGS metagenome assembly LXOW01 (sample SAMN04884650, study PRJNA319009) | bovine gut metagenome | isolation source: Cow rumen | host: Bos taurus | place: Italy: Legnaro (PD) | collected 2014-07-09
GTGTACGAGCCGTAAGCCTTTGGTATGTTCCAATCTTTGGCAAAAGCCTGTGCTTTTTCTATTGACCGCGAACCGATGGCAAAGGCCTCGCAATCGGACATTCCGTTGAGTGTGATGGCAGCCTTTTCGGCAATCCATCCTGCTCCGATAATACCAACTTTCATTAGCCTCGAGCCATTTGATATATTTTCTCCATGTCTTCAGCTTTGAGCACCTTCAGGGCGCCGCAGGTGCGCTCGTTGTCGCGGCTGCACTTGCGCGTCATTTCCTTGATCTCCTCGTCGGTAATGTCATGACCGATGAGTTCCTTGATGTTGATGGGCATGCCGATAGCGTGGTAGAAGCGCTCCATGGCCTGAATACCTTTCTCGGCGGTGCCTTCTGGGTCGGTGAAGTCGTTGGGCACGTCCATCACGTTCACTGCGAAACGTACGAAACGACTCAAATTCTCATGCATTACATAGCGCGCCCAGCTTGGCCACATGGCCGCGAGACCAGCGCCATGAGTTACGTCGAACATACCGCTCAGCTCGTGTTCCAACTGATGTGTCGCCCAATCGTCAGCCACGCCGCAACCCGTCAGACCGTTGTGCATGATGGAGCCGCCCCACATGATTTGTGCGCGGTAGCGATAGTCCTCGGGATTCTTCAGCACGGCGAAAATTGCGTTCTTCATTGAGCGCAGCGTGGCCTCGGCGATGTCAGTCGTCAGGTCCATGTCGTCGTCTTTGGTGAAGTAACGTTCCATGGTGTGCATCATCATGTCTGTGACGCCAGCAGCAGTCTGGTAGGGCGGCAACGTAAATGTGCGCTCAGGGTTCATGATGGCGAATTTTGGACGCGACATGTTGTTTGAGTAGCCTATCTTTACGTCGCCGTCCTCGTTGGTGATCACGCTGGCCTCGCTCATCTCCGAGCCAGCGGCAGGGATGGTCAATACTGAAGCTACAGGCAGCATCGTCTTTGGAGCTTCGACTTTACCGAGATATAAATCCCACACGTTACTTTCCATGCAGACACCGTAAGCAATGCACTTTGCCGAGTCGATGACGCTACCGCCACCCACGGCAAGAATGAAGTCTACACCCTCTTTGCGACAAAGTTCAATGCCTTTCTGTGCCAACGAGAGTCTCGGATTGGGAACTACGCCACCGAGCTTGATATAAGGCACTTCGCCTGCTGCCAACAGTCCGCAAACCTTGTCGAGCAGTCCTGAGCGCTCCGCACTCTTTCCACCGTAATGCACTAGCACCTTCGTGCCACCATACTTCTTCACCAGAGCAGACACCTGCTCCTCACTCTGTTTGCCGAATACCACTTCCGTCGGCGCGTAATAATTAAAGTCTTTCATACGTAAATAGTTTTGTGCAAAGATAGCATAATATTGTCAATTATCCAAGAAAATCCACGAATTTTAACGCAACACATTAAAATTGTACACGCAACAATCTGGTAAATCAAAAAACAAAACTCATATTTTCTTTGGTCGTTTAGATGAAAAAGTGTAACTTTGCAGTCGATTTGAGATCAAATTGATGAAACGGTATTTTATAGCTTTAATCTGCGGTGTGCTGTTGATAGCATGCGGAGGCAATAAAACGGGAGTAACCGAGGAGGTTGCCCCAGCGGATTCTGCGCAGGAGCGCACGGATTCGGCAGCTAATGACAGTATCACAGACTTGTTAGCAAACATCCCAATGCCAAAGGCCGCTGACGAGTTGTTCGACGACTTTATCTTCAACTTTGCAGCGAATCAAAAACTGCAGATGGAGCGTATCCTGTTTCCGCTGAAGACGACGAAAGCCGGTCAAGTGGATAAAATCGAGAAAGGCGAATGGAAGATGGAACGCTATTTTATGCGTCAGGACTACTACACGCTGATTTTCGACAGCGAGAAGCAGATGGAGGTGGTGAAGGACACGTCGTTGAACCATGCGGTCGTGGAAATGATATACTTCAACACCGGCGCCGTGGTGCAACACGTCTTTGACCGTCTGCGTGGCGCTTGGATGCTGACGAGCATCAACACCATTCCCATCAGCCAATCTTCTAACGCGTCATTCCTTGAATTCTACCACAAGTTTGCGACAGATCTTGAATTCCAGTTGGAGAGTCTGAACGAAACCATCGAGTTTGAGGGGCCTGATCCCGACGATGACTTTGCCCGCATGGAAGGTCTGATATCTTCCGACACGTGGGAGGCCTTTGCGCCTGAGTTGCCGCAGAAGATGATTTTCAATATTATCTACGGTCAGGCGCAAAAGAGTGGCAACAGGAAACTTTTCGTGCTGCGAGGCATTGCGAATGGTATGGAATTAGAGATGCGTTTCGCGCGAAAGGACGGTAAATGGAAATTGACGAAACTGTCGACGTAAAAGAGCTTAGAGGTAAGAGGTGAGAATGAGAGATATAGCGAACTACAGCCTAAAAGAGCATAACACGTTTGGCATTGAGGCGCGGTGCAGTAGGTTCTTGGAATACAGCACTGTGGAAGAGGCCAAAGCTGTGGCTGCCATCTTGCGAGAGACGGGAGCTCTCTATATAATAATAGGTGGAGGCAGCAATCTGTTGTTGACTCGCGATTTCGAAGGCATTGTGGTTCACTCCGCACTGACGGGCATCGACATCGACGGTTGCAGGATGACTTGTGGCAGCGGTATGGAGTGGGACAGGGTAGTGGAAATGGCTGTGGAGCAGGGACTCTATGGTGCCGAGAACCTGTCGTCGATTCCAGGCGATGTTGGAGCCAGTGCCGTGCAGAACATCGGAGCCTATGGCGTCGAGGCGAAAGACCTGATTGTCGAAGTCGAAGCCATTGAGATTGCCACGGGACTGTTGCGGACTTTCAGCAATGCCGACTGCCAGTATGGCTACCGCGATAGCCGTTTCAAGCACGACTGGAAGAACCAGTTTCTGATGACTCACGTAACCTACGCGTTGCAATCGACGTTCGAGCCCAAGTTGGACTATGGTAATATCCGTGCAGAGCTGGAACGAAAAGGCATCAGCAATCCTACGACAGCACAATTGCGTACTGTCATTATTGAAATCCGCAATGCCAAGTTGCCTGATCCCAAAGTGATGGGCAATGCAGGCAGTTTCTTTATGAATCCCGTGGTGAGCCGCGAGAAATACGAATCGCTGGCAGCACAGTATGAAGGCATGCCTCATTACACGATTGACAGCAACCACGAAAAGATTCCTGCCGGTTGGATGATAGAACAGTGTGGCTGGAAAGGCCGTTCGCTGGGCCGTGCAGGAGTTCATGACAAACAGGCGCTGGTGCTCGTCAATCGAGGCGGAGCCACAGGCGCGGAAGTCGTGACTTTGTGTGAAACCATCCGCAAGGATGTTCGCGAGAAATTTGGAATAGACATACATCCGGAAGTAAACATCATATGAAGCTGACATTTTTAGGAACGGGAACCTCGTGTGGCGTGCCGACAATCGGATGCCAATGCTACACGTGCAGCAGTACGGACGCGAAGGACAAGCGTCTGCGTTGTTCGGTACTCATCGAGACCGAACAGACGCGACTGCTCATCGACTGCGGTCCCGATTTCCGTCAGCAGATAATGAATCAGCCGTTTCGCAAGATTGACGGTATCCTGATTACCCACGCCCATTACGACCATATGGGAGGAATGGACGATATCCGCCCTTACTGTCAGTTTGGTGAAATCAATGTCTATGCCGACCCGATAGCCCGCAAGGGCATGCTCGAGATGCTGCCATACTGTTTTGTCGAACACCGCTATCCAGGCGTGCCGGCCATCCAGTTGCACGAGATTCATCCCCACGAAGCCTTACATATTGGCGACCTCGACATCATGCCATTCCAAGTGATGCATCACGACCTGCCGATATTGGGTTTCCGCATTGGTCCGTTGGCGTATATCACGGATATGAAGACCATTGACGACGGAGAACTGGATTACATCAAAGGTGCCGAAGTGCTGGTGGTAAACGCCCTGCGACAAAAGCCTCACCACTCGCACCAGACACTGGCTGAGGCCGTGGATTTTGCCCGTTTGATTGGTGCACGACAGACGTGGCTCATCCATTCGAGTCACGATATTGGCCGCCACGAAGAAGTGAACGCCTCGTTGCCGAAGGACATACAAATGGCGTATGACGGACAAGAGATTTTGATAGTTTAGAGTTAAAAGATAATAGTTTAGAGTTAGGAGATATGAAGAGAATATTACTATTGGCGACGGTGATGATGGCTGGGGTTTATGCGCTGGCTTGTACCAATTTTATTGTAGGCAAGAGAGCCTCGGTAGACGGCAGTGTCATCTGTTCGTATAATGCCGACTCGTATGGTGCATTTATGTGGCTCTACCACTATCCCGCTGGCAAGCATGCGAAAGGCGAGATGCGGAAAATTTACGAATGGGATACCAATAAATATCTCGGAGAAATTCCCGAGGCCGAAGAGACCTACAACGTCGTTGGCAACATCAACGAGTGGCAGGTAACCATTGGCGAAACAACCTATGGAGGCCGCGAGGAAATGGTTGATTCGACAGGCGTAATCGATTATGGTTCATTGATTTATATCTCTCTGCAACGCTCAAAGACCGCCCGCGAAGCCATCCAGACAATGACTACTCTGGCGGAGCAATACGGTTATTGTAGCGAAGGTGAGACGTTTACCATTTGCGACCCCGAAGAGGCTTGGATTCTGGAGATGCAGGGTTGTGGTCCCGACCGCAGTGTGTCGAAAGAACGCGTCGTTTGGGTTGCCCGTCGTATTCCCGATGAGGCCATCTGCGGACATGCCAACCAGAGCCGCATTGGCGTATTTCCGTTGAAAGATAAGGAAAACGTGCTGTATTCGAAGAACGTCATCAAATATGCTCGTAAGATGGGCTGGTTCAGCGGCAAGGATGAGGAGTTCTCGTTTAAGAATGCCTACGCCTTCCCCGATTTCAGTGGTCGTCGCATTTGTGATGCCCGCGTGTGGAGTTTTTTCAATCACCACGTGAAAGGTATGGACCGCTATCTGCCTTGGGCGTTGGGTAAGGACAAGGACGCTGAGGACATGCCGCTGTGGGTCATTCCCGACAAGAAAGTGAGTGTTCAGGACATTATGAACGATATGCGAGACCACTACGAAGGCACGCCGATGGCTATCGACTCGACGGATATCGGTGGTGGTATCTGGCAAATGCCTTATCGTCCCACACCTTTATATTATAAAGTGGATGGCAAGAAATACTTCAACGAACGTCCGACGTCGACGCAGCAGACTGCATGGACCTACGTTTCGCAGATGCGTTCGTGGATGCCCCGCGAGGTTGGAGGTTGTTTCTGGTTTGGGAACGACGACGGCAACATGGTGGCTTATACCCCCATCTATTGTTCGATGACTGAACAGCCCGAGTGTTACAATACTCCCGATGCCGACGAGGTGACATTCTCTATGAAAAATGCCTACTGGGTGGAAAACTGGGTCAGCAACATGGTTTATCCGCGCTACTCGATGCTGTTCCCGTCGCTGAAGGCCGTTCGCGACTCCCTGCAGAATGCCTATTTTGCTCAGCAGCCCGACATCGAGGCCAAAGCGATGAAGATGGAATCCGCCGAGATGCAGCGTTTCCTTAATGCTTATAGCATCCAACAGGCTCAGCAGATGCTCGCACGCTGGCAGCAGCTGGCTTTCTATCTCGTGGTGAAATACAACGATATGGCCGTGAAACCTGATGAGAACGGTGTCTTCAAACGTTCGAAATACGGACTCGGCGCTACTGTCAAGCGTCCCGGTTTTGCTCCAAGCTACGCTCGTGAACTCATCCACAGTACAGGAGACCGCTACGTCGTGCCCGAATGATGGTTCATGATTAATGGTTCAAATCAAAAAGTTCAAAGATTAAAGTTCAAAGTCCATGACGCTCATTATTGTAACAATGCTCATTTTGGCCTATGTGCTCATAGCCACAGGTCATCTGACAGGAGTCAACAAGGCCGCCATCGCCATGTTCCTCGGAACAGTGGGGTGGGTGATTTATGTCTGTTGGGGAGCCGATTTCGTGGCCGACCAACATTCGCTGGATTATCAGGAGTGGCTCAATGGTGCCGAGCCTACCAGTGAGAAGGTCAAGTTGTTCATCTACAATAATGTGTTTCTGAACTACGTCGGCAAGGCGGCAGCCATTGTTATGTTCCTGCTGGCCACGATGTCGATAGTGGAAATTCTCAACAACAACGGTTGTTTCGACTTCATTACCGAATGGATTCGTACGCGCAACTCGAAACGGCTGTTGTGGACTATTACCCTCGCAACGTTTATCCTTTCGGCCAATCTCGACAACCTCACGACGGCAACGATGATGCTGGTCATTATGCATAATATCCTGCAAAACTCCCGTCAGCGCATGCTGGTGGGTTCAGCCATCGTACTTGCCGCCAATGCGGGAGGTAGTTTTACGGTCATTGGCGACCCCATCGGACTGATACTTTGGGATGGTGGTGCCGTGACGGCAAGCCGATTCTCGGCCTACCTGCTCATTCCTGCCTTGGTGGCGTGGATTATTCCTACCATTCTGATTAACCGTCAGTTACCCGACCGTCTCGATACCGCTTGGAATCCTACGCCTTATCGTGGCGACGACACGCGTCTGAACCGCTGGCAGCGTGTTGTCATGCTCATCGTGGGCATTGGTGGATTGTGGTTTATTCCCACCTTCCACAACATCACTAAGCTGGCGCCTTTCCTTGGCGCGCTGTGTGTGCTGTCGGTATTGTGGGTTGTCAACGAGGCCTTCAACCGCAAACTGATGAAGGCCGATCAGATGGCTCAGCGTCGCATTCCACGTGCCTTGCAATATGGTGCTTTGCAGCAGATGTTGTTCGTCATGGGCATTCTGCTAGGTATGGGTGTGGTTACAGAAACGGGTGTGTGGAGCGACGTGGCAGGATGGTTCGACACTTACATTCACGACATCTGGCTCATGGGAATTCTGGCAGGAATGCTTAGCTCTATCGTCGATTCGTTCACCATCGCCATATCCAATATTTCGCTCTACACACTGGGCGGTGGCGCACTCGGCACCAACGGCGCTTATTGGAGTGTCGTGGCATACACGACAGCCATCGGCGGCTGTCTGCTGACGATTGGCAGCATCAGCGGTCTTGCCCTGATGAGAATGGAACATGTACGTCTTGGTTGGTATGTGAAACACATGACGCCCAAGGTGCTGTTGGGCTGGATTATTGGTTACATCATCCTATGGCTGGAGATGAATATGTTCTACGTAATATAAGAAAATGGGCTCACCTTTTGGTGGGCTCGANNGAAGAAGTACAAAGTATTAAGGGCGGTCTGAAGGGACTTTACGTTGGTAAAGTGCTCACGTGCGAGATGCACCCCGATTCAGACCATTTGCATGTAACTACCGTTGATTTGGGCAAGGGCGAACCCCAGCAGATTGTCTGCGGCGCTCCCAATGTGGCTGCTGGCCAGAAGGTCATCGTGGCTGATTTGGGCTGTGTGCTCTATGATGGCGACAAGGAGTTTGTCATCAAGAAGTCGAAGCTGCGTGGCGTCGAGTCGCTGGGTATGATTTGTGCCGAGGACGAGATTGGCATCGGTACCGACCATGCTGGCATCATCGTATTGCCTGAGGACGCTGTTGTTGGCACACCTGCCGCCGAATATTACCACTTGGAGAGCGACTGGCTAATCGAGGTTGATATCACTGCCAACCGTGCCGATGCCCTCAGTCACTGGGGTGTTGCTCGCGACCTCTACGCTTGGTTGAAGCAGAACGGCTATAAGACAGCCACGCACCATCCGGTGGTCGACGATTTCGTCGTCGACAATAACTCCCTCCCCATCGACGTCGTCATTGAGAACACGGAGGCCTGCAAGCGCTATGCCTGTGTCAGCATCACCGACTGCGAGGTGAAGGAGTCGCCCGAATGGCTGAAGAACAAGCTGAGCGTCATTGGTCTGCGTCCCATCAACAACATCGTGGACATCACCAACTACGTGATGATGGCGTTGGGCCAGCCCCTGCACACCTTCGATGCCGATATGGTGAAGGGTCACAAGATTGTGGTGAAGACCATGCCTGAAGGCACACCGTTTGTGACGCTGGATGGTGAGGAGCACAAGCTCTCTGACCGCGACCTCGCTATCTGCAATGCCGAGGACCCCATGTGTATCGCTGGCGTATTTGGCGGAAAGGGTAGTGGTACCTATGAGACCACGAAGAACGTCGTGCTCGAGAGTGCTTACTTCCATCCCACATGGATTCGTAAGTCGGCTCGCCGTCATGGTTTGAGCACCGATGCTTCGTTCCGTTTCGAGCGTGGTATCGATCCCAATGGCGTGATTGATGCACTGAAATATGCCGCCCAGCTTTGCAAGGAACTGGCTGGTGGTAAGGTGTCGATGGAAATCAAGGACGTTTATCCCGAGAAGATGGAGAACGCCGTTGTCGACCTCCAGTACAGCTATGTTCACTCGCTGGTTGGTAAGGACATTCCCGTTGAGACCATCAAGAGCATTTGCGACTCGCTGGAGATGAAGGTACTCAGCGAAAATGCCGAGGGCCTGAAACTCGAAGTCCCCGCATACCGTGTTGATGTGCAGCGTCCTTGCGACGTGGTGGAAGACATCCTGCGCATCTACGGATATAATAATGTGGAGATTCCCACGCAGTTGAAGTCTAGCCTTGTCATCAAGGGCGACGAAGACCAGAAGCACAAGTTGGCCAACCTCGTTTCTGAGCAGTTGGTAGGTGCAGGCTTCAACGAAATCCTGAATAACTCGTTGACCAAGGCTGCCTACTATGCAGAAGAGCAGCAGGCTCAGTTGGTAAAGATTATGAACCCGCTGTCGAGCGACTTGAACGTGATGCGTGGCACGCTGCTGTATGGCGGTTTGGAGAGCGTCGAACACAATGTCAAGCGCAAGAACCCCAACTGCCGTTTCTTTGAATTCGGCAACGTCTATAGCTTCGACCCTGCCAAGGAAAATCAGGACGACCCCATGCAGGCTTATAAGGAGCAGTATCATATGGGCATGTGGCTCACAGGTAAGCGTGTTGAGGGTTCGTGGGCTCATGCCAACGAGGATACGTCGTTTGCCGAGCTCGATGCACACGTAGATAACATCCTTGCTCGCATCGGTGTGCAGCCAGGTATGTTGGTGCGCAAGAAGAGTGAGAATGCCATCTTCTCCGCAGGTCTAACTATCGAGAATCGCGGTGGCAAAAAGCTCATTGAACTGGGTGTGCTGACCAAGAAGCTGCAGAAGAAGTTCGACATCGACACTCCCGTGTATTATGCCGAGCTCAACTGGACCGCGCTGATGAAGGTCATCCGCAAGCAGAAAGTGGAATTCACCGACATTCCTAAGTTCCCGTCAGTCAGCCGCGACCTCGCCCTGCTCATTGACAAGAGTGTTGAGTTCCAGCAGATTGAAGACATTGCTCGTCAGACGGAGCGTAAGTTCCTAAAGAAAGTCGAGCTGTTCGACGTCTATGAGGGCGACAAACTGCCCGCTGGCAAGAAGTCGTATGCCGTCAACTTCATCCTGCAAGACCCTGAAAAGACCATGGGCGACAAGCAAATCGACGCCATCATGCAGAAGTTGATTCAGAACCTCAAGAAGCAACTCAATGCCGAGTTGCGCTAACGTCTCGTAATACCGTAATCCCGGAATACCGAAATAACGTAATAACGACAAAAAAATAATAACGAAAATAATAAAAATATGGGAAGAGCATTTGAATATCGCAAAGCTGCGAAATTGAAGAGATGGGGCCACATGGCCAAGACATTTACCAAGATTGGTAAGCAGATTGCCATTGCCGTAAAGGCTGGCGGTCCAGAGCCCGACATGAACCCTGCATTGCGTGCTATCATCGCCAATGCTAAGCGCGAGAACATGCCGAAGGATAACATCGAGCGTGCTATCAAGAACGCTATGGGTAAAGACCAGAGCGACTACAAGGAAGTGACTTACGAGGGATATGGTCCTCACGGAGTTGCTATCTTCGTCGACACCCTGACCGACAACACCACCCGTACCGTTGGTGACGTTCGTTCGGTGTTCAACAAGTTCAACGGCAACCTGGGTACTCAGGGTTCGCTGTCGTTCCTGTTCGACCACAAGTGCGTGTTCACCTTCAAGAAGACCGACGGTCTGGATATGGACGAGATGATTCTCGACCTGATTGACTACGGTGTAGAGGATGAGTACGACGAGGACGAGGAAGAAAACTCAATCACCATCTATGGCGATCCTTCAAGCTTCGGCGCTATCCAGAAGCACTTGGAGGAGAACGGTTTCGAGGTTACTGGTGCTGAGTTCACCCGCATTCCTAACGACCTGAAGGACGTTACTCCTGAGGAGCGCGAGACCATCGACAAGATGATTGAGAAGCTCGAGGATTTCGACGATGTTCAGACCGTTTACACGAACATGAAACCCGAGGGTATTGAGGAATAATTGGCAATTAGCTGTTGGCAATTAGTAATTAGCTGAAAGCAAACTTATTTTGAGTCCGGCCGTCCTACACAAGAGCGGCCGGCTCTTTTGTTAAAATTTCAAATAGGGATTGTACATCAGCTCGTCGGCGATGGTAGTTTGGGGACCATGACCGGAAAGAATAATGGTCTCGACAGGCAGACGGCTGATGACAGTACGGAGACTTTGAGTCATGTCCTGCCAACTGCCTTCGGGGAAATCTGTTCGTCCAATGCTCATTCGGAACAACGTATCACCCGAAAATGCCACGTTTTCAGCCAGACAATAGAATAGGGCAGAGCCATGGGAATGACCGGGCGTCTGAAGTACGGTGAACTGATGGCTGCCAAAGGAAATAATGTCGCCATTTTTCAGCAGTTTCCCTATGGGCGGTTGGTCATCAGGAATATCCATGCCAAAGAGTTCCTTAGCATGTTGGGGAAGACGTTCGAGCAGCACACGATCCTCTTCGCAAATTTCTGCCTGTAAACCATAGGTCTTGTAAAGAAAAGCGTTACCGAAATTATGGTCCAGATGACCATGTGTAGCAAGGAGGTGAACGGGCGTCAACTGTTGGTCGGTGATGTAACGGCGAATAGCTTCGCACTCTTCGTCGTAGTAGGCTCCACAGTCGATGATGATACACTCGCGGCTGTCGTCACTAACGACGTAGCAATTCTCCTGCAAAGGATTACACATGAAACGTTTAATATCCATAGTCGTGTCGTATTTTTTATTTATGTCTGCAAAGGTACTAAAATATTTCTTAATTTAATATTATTTAGATGTAGAAATGTGGATTATAAGCGGGAAAATGAGTACTTTTGCAACTCAGAATACGAAAAATAAGTATATAAAAAAGAAAATAAGACTATGGCAGAAGCTATTGACATCCGCGAATTGAACATCCGGATAGAACAACAAAGTGGATTCGTGCAGAACCTTGTGTCGGGCATGGATCAGGTTATTGTAGGACAGAAACATTTGGTTGATTCACTGCTCATCGGACTGTTGAGCGACGGCAATATCCTATTGGAAGGTGTGCCGGGACTGGCAAAGACGTTAGCTATCAAAACGCTGGCACAACTGATTGATGCTACATACAGTCGAATCCAGTTTACGCCGGACTTGCTGCCCGCTGACGTGACAGGTACGATGATTTACTCGCAAAAGGAAGAGAAATTCCAAGTAAAGCGTGGTCCGGTATTTGCCAACTTCGTGCTGGCAGACGAAATCAACCGTGCTCCGGCAAAGGTTCAGAGTGCATTGCTGGAATCCATGCAGGAAAAGCAGGTGACTATCGGCAGCGATACGTTCGAATTGCCAAATCCCTTCTTGGTAATGGCTACTCAGAACCCGATAGAACAGGAGGGAACCTATCCATTGCCTGAAGCACAGATGGACCGTTTCATGCTGAAGGTAGTGATTGGCTATCCGACAATTGACGAGGAAAAGAAGATTATCCGCGAGAATATCCAGGAATCTTTACCGAAGGTTCGTCCCGTAACAACTTCCGACGAGATTCTGAAAGCGCGTCAGGTGGTTCGTGAAGTATATATCGACGAGAAGATTGAGCAGTATATTGCCGACATCGTGTTTGCTACACGTTATCCCGACCGCTACGGTCTGAAGGATATGAAGGATATGATTTCGTTTGGCGGTTCACCACGTGCCAGTATCAATCTGGCCAAAGCTGCCCGCGCCTATGCTTTCATCAAGCGTCGTGGCTATGTGGTACCTGAGGATGTCCGCGCCATTGCTCATGATGTGCTGCGCCATCGCATTGGACTGACCTATGAAGCCGAGGCATCGAACGTAACCAGCGAGGAGATTGTCAGCAAGATTATCAATAAGGTTGAGGTGCCCTGATTCTAGAAACTCTAGATATTCTAGAACATCTAGATAACGATATGGAAACTAGTGAGATTCTAAAGAAAGTACGGAAGATAGAGATCAAGGCCCGCGGTCTGAGCTCGAACGTCTTCGCAGGGCAATACCACAGTGCCTTTAAGGGTAGGGGTATGGCCTTTAGCGAGGTGCGCGAGTATCAGTATGGCGACGATGTGCGTGACATTGACTGGAACGTGACCGCACGTTTCCACCGTCCCTATGTGAAGGTTTTTGAGGAGGAACGCGAGTTGACGGTCATGCTGATGATTGATGTCAGTGGTTCGTTGGATTTCGGTACGCAACACCAAATGAAGCGCGATATGGTGACGGAGATAGCCGCCACGATAGCCTTCTCGGCCATTCAGAACAACGACAAGATAGGCGTGGCATTCTTCTCCGATCGTATTGAGAAGTATATCCCGCCCAAGAAAGGCCGCAAGCACATTCTCTATATAATCCGTGAAATGCTCGATTTCCATCCTGTCTCAAAGCGTACTGACGTGAAGCAGGCACTGGAATTCCTGACCAGCGTATCGAAACGTCGCTGTACGGCCTTTGTGTTGAGCGATTTCTACGACCGTCAGGACTTCCTACAGCCTTTGCAGATTGCCAATCGCAAACACGATGTGGTGGCTTTACAGGTGTACGACCAGCGTGCCCGTGAATTGCCGGATGTCGGATTGATGCGCGTGGTGGATGCTGAGACGGGATATGAGCAGTATATTGACACCTCCAGCAAACGTCTGCGTCAGGCTCATGAGAAATATTGGCGTCAGCGTCAGGAAGTGTTGCGTGAAACGATGAACAAGAGCAATGTCGACCTGGTAAGTATAGCCACTAACGAAGATTATGTGAAGGCATTGCTGTTGTTATTTAAACAAAGAAGTTGATGAAGAGAACAACGATACTTATAGGATTCATTCTTAGCACGTTGCTGGCTATGGCGCAAGCAAGTGTTAAAGCTGTAATCAATCCTATTGAGATGATGATTGGTGAACAGGCACAGGTGGTGCTGACTATTGACGGAGGTGAAAATGCCAAAGTGGAATGGCCCCAGCTGAAGCCCCGCCAGATGTTGGTGCCAGGCGTAGAGGTTATCAACACCCAGCATCCCGAGAGCAACACGATGCTCATCACGCTGACCTCGTTTGACGGAAAATTATATCCCCTTCCTCCCTTCGTTGTCAAGGTCAATGGCAAAGAGCTGAAGACCAACGAACTGGCGCTGAAAGTGGTGGAAGTAGAGGTCGATACGACTCAGATGAACCGTTTCTTCGGTCCTAAGGATGTTCAGGACAATCCCTTCCAATGGAGCGACTGGAGCACGTCGTTTTGGTTAAGTCTCCTAATACTGTTGCTGCTGGCTTTGAGTTATTGGCTCTATCTGCGGCTACGCGACAACAAACCAGTCATTTCGCACATCAAGATTGTACGCCGTTTGCTGCCCCATCAGAAGGCCATGAAGGAGATTGAGCAAATCAAGGCCGACAAGATGGTGGCATCGGAAGACCAGAAGGAGTATTATACGAAGTTGACCGAAACACTTCGCAAATATATAGAAGAGCGCTACGGTTTCTCGGCTATGGAGATGACCAGTTCGGAGATTATCGAACGTCTGATGTCGCAGGGCGACCAACAAAGTCTGGACGAACTGCGCCAGTTGTTTACCACTGCCGACTTGGTGAAGTTTGCCAAATACTCAACGATGATCAATGAAAACGATGCCAACCTTGTGAGTGCCATCGACTTCATCAACCAGACAAAGCTGGAGAATCAGCCCACTGAGGAAGTCCAAAAGCCCGTGCTTTCGGCTGAGGACCAGCGTTCACAGAAAGAACGTCGTGTATTGAAGACCGTCATAGCTGTGATTATCGTCGTTGCTGCGACACTCTTCTGCTACGTCGTATATCAAGTTTATCAGCTGTTAGTATAGAAAAAAAATGGAGTTTGCCAATATAGAATATCTGTTGCTGCTGTTGCTGTTGATACCTTACCTCGTGTGGTATCTGATGTACAGGAAGAAGGCCGAACCGACAATCCGCCTTGGCGATACGAATGCTTATCGCTATGCACCGCGTTCGTGGAAAGTGATGTTAATGCCGTTGCAGCCCCTGTTGCGTATAGCCGTCTTCGTACTGGTGGTGCTGATACTGGCTCGTCCGCAGACGCAGAACTCATGGAAGAATCAAACGGTAGAAGGAATTGACATTATGCTGGCAATGGACGTGTCTACGTCGATGTTGGCGGAAGACCTGAAGCCCAACCGTATCGAGGCCGCCAAAAAGGTTGCCGCGGAATTCATTGCAGGACGTCCTAACGACAATATCGGACTGACCATCTTTGCCGGTGAGTCGTTCACACAGTGTCCGATGACTACTGACCACAGCTCACTGCTGAGCCTGTTGCAGAATGTTCGTACGGACATTGCTGCCCGCGGACCTCAGGGCGGTGGTATTGAGGATGGTACTGCCATCGGAATGGGCTTGGCCAATGCCGTTTCGCGTCTGAAGGATTCGAAAGCGAAGAGCCGTGTGGTCATTCTGTTGACCGACGGTTCTAACAACCGTGGTGACCTCTCGCCGATGACTGCCGCAGAGATTGCCAAGAGTCTGGACATTCGCGTCTATACCATTGGTGTTGGAACGAAAGGAACGGCCCCGTTCCCGCCTTCCGCAACGGGACTGCCCGGATATGTAAACCTGCCTGTGGAGATTGACACCAAGACGTTGTCCGATATTGCCGGTGCGACGGATGGTGACTTCTATCGTGCCACCAACAACCGCGAGTTGCAGAATATCTATAAGGAAATCGATAAGTTGGAGAAGAGCAAGCTGAATGTCAAGCAGTTCAGTCGTCGCTACGAGGCCTATCAGCCTTTTGCCGTGGCGGCTGTCATCCTGCTGTTGTTGGAAATCCTGCTCCGCATCACTATTTTCAGAAAATTACCATAAGGAGATATGTTTAGATTCGAAGACCCCATATACCTATATTTATTAGCGCTGATTCCCCTGTTGGCGCTGATACGCTTTTTCATGGTTCACCAGCAAAAGAAACGCTTGCGCAAATTCGGCGATCCGGAATTGGTTCGCCAGTTGATGCCTAATGTGTCACGCTTCCGTCCGATGGTGAAGTTCTATCTGCTGCTGGGTGCTTTGGCATTGCTCATCGTGGTGTTAGCCCGTCCGCAGCTAGGCACGAAAATCAGTCACGAGAAGCGTACAGGTATCGAAACCATCATTTGTATGGACATCAGTAATTCGATGCTCGCTGAGGATGTGACTCCCAGCCGTCTGGACCGTGCAAAGATGATGGTGGAAAACCTTGTCGACCACTTTACAAACGACAAAATCGGTCTGATAGTATTTGCTGGCGAAGCCTTTGTACAGTTGCCCATTACCAGCGACTACGTCAGTGCCAAGATGTTCCTTTCGAGCATCAATCCCTCGATGCTTTCCACACAGGGAACGGATATCGCAGCAGCTATCACCATGGCCTCACATAGTTTCACGCAAGAGGAAAACATCGGTAAGGCAATTATCGTCATCACCGATGGTGAAGACCATGAAGGCGGTGCGTTGGAAGCCGCCAAGGAAGCTAAGGAACGAGGCATGAATACCTACGTGCTGGGCGTCGGTTCACCCAATGGCGCTCCGATTCCTACGGGTACTGGCGATTACATGAAGGACAACAGCGGTCAGACGGTGATGTCGGCCTTAAATGAGGATATGTGCCGACAGTTGGCAGATGCCGGCAGCGGAGCCTATATCCATGTCGAAAACAACAGCAATGCCCAGGAACAGCTGGATAACGAACTCGACAAATTGGCGAAGAAAGAAACCTCCTCCACAATCTATAGCGACTACGACGAGCAGTTCCAGGCTGTGGCTATCATTGTGCTTCTATTGTTGATTCTGGAGGTTTGCATCCTTGAAATCAAGAATCCGATGCTCAAGAATGTATCGTTGTTTAAAAGAAGTAAGAGGTTAGAGGTGAGAGGTGAGAGAATAGTCTCTTCCCGTCTTATCCTGCTCTTGTTCATTTCTCTTACCTCTTACCTCTCACCGCTTACCACTAATGCTCAGAGCGACCGCCAGATGATCCGTCAGGGCAACAAACTTTATCGTAAGGGCAATGTGGCTGAAGCAGAAGTGTCATATCGTAAAGCTGTAGAACGCAACGAGCGTAATGCCCAGGCCAACTATAACCTTGGCAATGCGCTGATGGGACAGCGTAAGGATTCGCTGGCTATTACCCAGCTGGAGAAAGCTGCCAAGTTGGAAACCAATCCGTTGCGCCGTGCACAGGCATATCATAACATGGGTGTTATCTGTCAGCAACACAGGATGTTCGGCGAGGCCATTGAGGCTTACAAAGAAGCTTTGCGCAACAATCCCACTGACAATGAGACACGTTACAATCTGGCACTCTGCAAGCGTCAGCAGCAAGAACAGCAGCAGGACCAGAACCAGCAAAACAAGGACAATAAGGACAACAAAGACAAGCAAGACCAGCAGAAGCAGGACCAACAGCAGAAGCAGGATGAGAAAAAACAGGAGCAGCAACAGAAACAGCAAATGAGCAAGGAGAATGCCGAGCAACTGCTGAATGCTGCCATGCAGGAAGAGAAACAAACCCAGGAGCGCATGAAGAAGGCTCAGCAACAGCCTCAGAAGCGCCGCTTGGAAAAGAATTGGTAAAGAAAGAAATATGAGACGACTGATACTATTCTTAATAGGTTGTATATCGATTGCTGTGTCGTGGGCGCAGACGCTGACAGGACGCGCTCCGGCTCAGGTGGCTGTGGGTGAGCAGTTCCGTTTGAGCTATACCGTTAACACCGACGACGCAAAAGGCTTCCGGGCTGGCGACATCCCTGACGCCTTCGACGTGTTGATGGGGCCCTCGACGTCTACTCAGTCGAGTTTCCAGATGGTCAACGGCCATACGTCGAGTTCGTCGAGTATTACCTATACCTATATCCTCTCGGCAAAAAAGAACGGTTCGTTTACCATTCCTGCTGCTCACGTGACGGCAGGCGGTAAGACGATAACTTCCAACGAATTGCATATCAAGGTGAGCGGTCAGGCTCAGCAGGGAGGACAACAGGGCGGTCATCAGCAGAGCAGTACGGGAGAAATCCGTAACGCTGGCAGTTCCATTTCCGGCAGCGACCTCTTCATCAAGGTGACTGCATCCAAACAACACGTTCGTGAGCAGGAGCCCATCCTGTTGACCTATAAGGTGTATACACTCGTCGGACTGACCCAGCTGAATGGTAAGATGGCCGATCTGAAGAGCTTCTATTCCCGCGAAGTACCACTGCCTCAGGAGAAGCAGTTCCATATCGAGAATCTCAACGGAAAGCCCTATCGGACTGTCACTTGGCAGCAATACGTCGTGTTTCCCCAGACGACAGGAAAGCTGGAAATTCCCAGCATTACCTACGAAGGTATCGTCGTACAGCAGAACCGCAACGTCGATCCCTTTGAGGCCTTCTTCAATGGAGGTTCCGGCTACGTCGAGGTGAAGAAGCAAATCAAGGCTCCTGGCATTACCATTCAGGTTGACCCGTTGCCTCAGCGTCCGGCAGGATTCTCCGGTGGTGTAGGCCGTTACTCCATTTCCGCCCAGTTGGACAAGGACGAAGTGAAGGCTAACGACCCCGTCAAACTGCGTGTCGTGGTTACGGGTGTCGGTAACATGAAACTGCTGAAGCAGCCCGAGGTGAAGTTCCCCAAGGACTTCGACCATTACGATGCCAAGGTGACCGACAAGACCCAGTTGACGACGAGTGGTCTTGAGGGTTCCATCACCTACGACTTCCTGGCTGTTCCACGTCATCAGGGTGATTACGAGATTCCTGCCATCGAGTACATCTATTTCGATACACAGGCCAACGCCTACAAGACGGTGAAGACCGAACCGTTTAAGCTCCATGTCGAAAAGGGTAGCGGCTCGTCGTCTGCCACCTATACCGGACAGGAAGACGTCAAACTACTGAACAGCGACATCCATTACATCAAGACCGGCGATACCCTTCAGCGCGGAGTCAACGAGTTCTTCTTTGCCTCTACGGAATATTGGGTGAGCCTGGCGTTGCTGTTGTTGGGCTTCATCTCGCTCTTCATCATCTTCCGTCAGCGAGCCATCGAGAATGCCGATATCGTGAAACAGCGTGCCGGCAAGGCTAACAAGGTGGCCACCAAACGACTGAAGAAAGCCGCAAAACTGATGGCTGGTGGCAAACAGAACGAATTCTACGACGAGGTGCTTCGTGCGCTTTGGGGCTACGTTGGCGACAAGCTCAATATGCCTGTCGAACAGCTCTCCCGTGAGAACATCAGCCAACAGTTGGAGTCGCGCAATGTTTCCAGCGAGACCATCAGTCAGTTCATTGGCGCCCTCGACGAATGTGAGTTTGCACGCTATGCACCCGGCGACGCTACAGGTAATATGAATAAGGTATATGATGCGGCAATGACTGCCATTACGCAGATTGCTGCGACGATGAAAAGAGGTAAGTGGAAAGAGGTAAGAGGTGAGAGAACACCTTCTGCCCGCTTGATTCTGCTTGCAGTCATATCTCTTACCTCTTACTTCTCACCTCTCACCTCTAATGCTGTCACAAAGGCCGAAGCCGACAGCGCTTACGTTCAGGAACGCTACCAGCAGGCTGCCAAGGACTACGAGGCTTTGCTGAAACAAGGCGTCAGTGCCGACCTCTATTATAATCTCGGCAACTGCTACTACCGCATGGACCAGATGACACAGGCCGTGCTCAACTACGAGCGTGCGCTATTGCTCTCGCCAGGCGACAAGGACATCCGCTTCAACCTGCAGATGGCCCGTTCGAAGACCATCGACAAGATCACCCCAGAATCGGAGATGTTCTTTGTCACGTGGTATCGTTCGCTGGTCAACGTGATGAGTGTCGACGGTTGGGCTCGCACGGCGCTGGTGGCCTTGATTGTTGCCATCGTGCTGGCATTGTTCTACCTGTTCTCCGACCGCATCTGGCTTCGCAAGATAGGATTCTTCGGAGGCATCATCGCATTGCTGTTGTTCCTTGTAGGCAATCTCTTTGCCTGGCAACAGAAGAGCAACCTCACCCAGCGCACTGGGGCCATCATCATCAAGTCTGCGGTTAACGTCAAGAGTACGCCTTCGAAAAACGGTACCGACCTGTATATCCTGCACGAAGGAACGAAAGTCACGGTGACCGATTCCTCCATGCGTGAGTGGCGCAAGATTCGTGTGGCCGACGGTAAGGAAGGATGGCTGGAAGTCTCGGAAATAGAAGTGATATAATATGGAAGAACTGATTCATTTTGACAAGGAACTGCTGCTTTGGTTCAATGGCAGCGACTCGCTGGTGATGGACTCGGTCATCATGACGCTTACCACCGCCACGACATGGATACCGATGTATCTGGCATTGTTTTATGTCGTACTGAAAAGCAACAGCACCGTTCGCGAAATCCTGCTCGTACTGGCGGGTGCGGCGGCATGTGTACTGCTCGCAGGCACCATCGACGACACCATCGTCAAACCCCTTGTGGCACGTTGGCGCCCGGGTCGCGACCCCGAGATAGGCATGCTGGTTGATACCGTCGACGGCTATCGTGGCGGCAACTACGGTTTCTTCTCTGCCCATGCGGCAAACACGTTCTCCATAGCGATATTCATGTCGTTGCTCATGCGACAGCGACTGTTGACCATTTTCCTCATCTGCTGGTCGCTCCTCAACTGCTATACGCGCCTGTATCTGGGCGTCCACTATCCCGGCGATATCACCGTCGGACTCATTTGGGGCGGTCTCGTGGGCTTTGGCGTCTACAAAGGCTACTGCCATTTCGCGCATCCTGCCGTCTATACCCGTCCGTTGTGCGACATTCCCATCGCCGTGTTCTGCCTGACGCTGCTCTTTGCCGTTGTCAAGGCGTTGTTCCAATTATTGTAAACGATGAATACAAAAGAAATACATATCAGCGATTACACCTACGACCTGCCCGACGAGCGCATAGCGAAGTTCCCGATGGCCGAGCGCGACCACTCGAAGCTGTTGCTTTACCGCCGGGGTGAGGTAGGGGAGGATGTGTTCTACAACCTGCCCCAATATCTGCCCGAAGGTGCGCTGATGGTGATGAATAACACGCGCGTCATCCAGGCGCGACTGCATTTCCGTAAAGAAACGGGAGCTTTGATTGAGATATTCCTGTTAGAGCCCGCCTTGCCGCGCGACTACGAACAGATGTTCCAGCAGACCAGCCGTTGTCAGTGGCTGTGTCTGGTAGGCAACCAGAAGAAATGGAAAGAAGGGCCGCTGACGCGGACGTTGAACGTTGAACATGGAACGTTGAACGTTACCGCTACGCACAAGGGCGAGGTCGGCACCAGTCAACTTATTGAGCTTGAATGGAAGAACATTTCTCTCACCTCTAACCCCTCACCTCTTACCTCTATCAGTTTCGCTGAAGTCATCGACGTGATGGGAGAGCTGCCCATTCCGCCTTATCTGAATCGCGAGACACAGGAGAGCGACAAGACAACCTATCAGACCGTCTATTCGAAGATTAAGGGCAGCGTGGCGGCTCCGACGGCCGGTCTCCACTTCACCGATCGCGTCCTGAGCGACATCGACGCCCGTGGCATCGAGCGCGACGAAGTCACGCTGCACGTCGGTGCTGGCACCTTCCGACCGGTCAAAAGCGAGACCATCGGCGACCACCCTATGCACACGGAGTACATTGCCGTCCATCGCCACACCATCGAGCGCCTGTTGGCACACAATGGCGAGGCAATAGCCGTCGGAACCACCAGTGTCCGCACACTCGAGAGCCTCTATTATATGGGTTTGAAGGTGTTGCAGAATCCTGATATCGCAGAGGACCAGTTGCACGTCAACCAATGGGAACCGTATGACGTTCAACGTTCCTCGCAACGCCACACTCTCTCCGAGAGAACGTTCAACGTTCAACGTGTCTTGCAGGCTCTGCTCGACTGGATGCTTCGCAACGAGCTGACCGTCCTCCACAGCTCCACGCAGATTATCATTGCGCCGGGCTACGACTATAAGATTGTCAAGATGCTCATCACCAATTTCCATCAGCCGCAGTCCACGCTGTTGCTGCTGGTCAGTGCCTTCGTTCATGGCGACTGGCACAAGATTTACGACTACGCCCTGGCTCACGATTTCCGATTCCTGAGCTACGGCGACTCATCACTACTCATCCCATAGATGGTTCATGGTTAAAGGTTAATGATTAATGGTTAAAGGACAAATGTCGTTCAATGTTCAATGTTCAACGTTCAATGTAAAATAAAACGTTCAATGTAAAATAATATGAAGTACGGATTCATCAAAGTGGCTGCTGCCGTTCCCGCTGTTCGCGTGGCCGACGTGGAATACAACGTCCAGGAGATTGAAAAAATCATATCGCTTGCCGACGGCGAGCACGTGGAGATTGTGTGTTTCCCCGAACTGTGCATTACGGGCTACACGTGTCAGGACTTGTTCAAAGAACAGCTGTTGCTGACGAAGTCGGAAGACGGTCTGCTGATGTTGCTCGATTTCACCCGCAAGCTCGACATCATCTGCATCGTCGGACTACCCGTACAGGCGGGCGGACTCCTGCTCAACTGTGCCGCAGTCATTCAGCGCGGTGCCATTCTGGGCGTCATCCCAAAGACCTACCTGCCTAACTACAACGAGTTCTACGAGAAACGCTGGTTTGCCTCCGCTCAGGACCTGAATCCAACGGATATCTATCTGGCTGGCACGCCAGTCCGCCTGTCCTCCGAACCGCAGTTGTTCCAAACGGCCGACGGTGTCAGGTTCGGCGTCGAGATCTGCGAGGACGTCTGGGCACCCATTCCTCCCAGCAACAACCTGACGATGGCCGGTGCCGAGATTGTCTTCAACTGCTCTGCCAGCGACGAACTCATCGGCAAGCACCGCTACCTGCGTTCGCTGGTGGCCCAGCAGAGTGCCCGCACCATGAGTGGCTACGTCTATAGCTCGTGCGGTTTCGGCGAATCCACGCAGGATGTCGTCTATGGCGGCAATGCCATGATTTTCGAGAATGGCCGTGTCCTCGTCGAGGGCGACCGCTTCTCCTTCCAGCCCCAGCTGAAGATGGCTCAGATTGATGTCGAGCGTCTGCGTACCGAGCGTCAGACCAATTCCACGTTCATCAATGCCCAGCGCCAGGCTTACGCACAGACTGTCGCCTGCAAGCCGCCCCTCGACGAACATCCGTTCCTGCTCCAGCGTCCCGTCGACGCCCATCCCTTCATCCCTGCCGACGACGAGATGGCCGAGACCTGCGAGGAGATCCTGAACATCCAGACTGCCGGACTGGCCAAGCGACTCATCCATACCAATTGCCAGCATGTCGTCATCGGCATCAGCGGCGGCCTCGACTCTACGCTGGCCCTGCTGGTTTGCGTACGCACCTTCGACAAGCTCGGCTACGACCGCAAGGGCATCATCGGCGTCACCATGCCTGGCTTCGGCACTACCGACCGCACCCACGACAACGCCTCGTCGCTCATGCAGACGCTGGGCATCTCGCAGATGGAGATCTCCATTGCCAAGGCCGTCAACCAGCATTTCTCCGACATCGGTCACGATGCCGCCATCCACGATGCCACCTACGAGAATTCCCAGGCGCGCGAACGCACACAGATTCTCATGGACCTCGCCAACAAGCTCAATGGCCTTGTCGTCGGCACCGGCGACCTCTCCGAACTCGCCCTCGGCTGGGCTACCTATAATGGCGACCACATGTCGATGTATGGCGTCAATGCCAGCATCCCCAAGACGCTCATCCAGTATCTCATCCGTTACTATGCCTCCATGCCGGCATTCACTGCCCAGCGCGAGACGCTGCTCGACGTCATCGACACACCCATCTCGCCCGAGCTGACCCCTGCCGACGCCAATGGCAATATCAAGCAGAAGACCGAAGACCTCGTCGGACCCTACGAGCTCCACGATTTCTTCCTCTACTATTTCATGCGTTTCGGTTTCCGTCCCGCCAAGATCTTCCTGCTCGCACAGCAGGCCTTCGGCGACAAGTACGACCGCGAGACCATCCTGAAATGGCTTAAGACCTTCTGCCGCCGCTTCTTCTCGCAGCAGTTCAAGCGCTCCTGTCTGCCCGACGGTCCTAAGGTCGGCAGCATCAGCCTCTCGCCCCGCGGCGACTGGCGCATGCCCAGCGACGCCTGCTCCGCCCTGTGGCTGAAAGAGTGCGACGAGCTCTAAAAGGAAGAGAACTGGTACCCCCTAATAGCACTTTTAACTTGCGCCATGTTGCTGCGCGAAACGGGGAGTGACTCGTGGCAATGCTTGATGAGCAGTTGGGTGGAGCCGGAATGAGAAGTAATTTGTTCTACCTGACCCAGGTTGACCAGGAAGGCACGATGGCAGCGGACAACCATCGGGTAGGGTAGAAGGGTTCCTTCCAGCTGTTTCATCGTGACGCGAAGCATGTCGGTATGTACCTGACCGTCGCGCAGATGGTTGACCTTGACGTAGTTGCCAACGGCCTCAATAAATAATAGGTCGGAAATCTGTAGCGTCACGGATTCGTTCGTCGTGCCAGTGAGCGTCAGTTCTTGACTTTGACAAACGGTAGATTCCGGTGTCTGCTGGAGAGGCTTCTCACTCGGTTTTTCCGATTGTATCTCTTTCAATTGCTCATTCAGCAGTCGCGTCTCTTCCAGTTCCATCGCCAAATACTTGCTGCGGAACTTGAAGCGCCAGTAGAGTCCGATGGCGAAAGAGAGGAATGCGATAATCACCAGCGTTTCCAGATAGTTGCTCAACGATAGTCTGTTCCCCTCTACCAGTTCGCTCATCGCAAAGTGGCGATAGAGACAGATGAGTAGCGACACCAACGGCGTGTTGATGCATTGGAAGCGGAGATTTCGGCTGATGATATAACTGACGCCACGGTCGTAGGAGCGAGGCATGCGAATCATGTATCGCAGAATGATTTCCGTCAGGAAACAACTGAACAGGCCCAATGCAAATAATGCCAACAGATGGACAGAGGCCTGCCATTGCCACATTTCGAGTCCGAAGGGCTTGAAGATGGCTATTGCCAGCACCATGAAGGCGGTGCTGATAAAACGTGTGCTGATGGTTTCTTTGTGACCTTTGTTCATACGGGGTACAAAAGTAGCACTTTTTCCCAAAACAACCAAACCATTCGTCACATTTCCGCAATTTATCCCTCCATTTATCACAAAACGATGCTGTTTATCCCAGAAATTTGGAGGGATAAGCAGTACACCATAACTTTGCACCCAGAAACGTTTAATTAAATAAATGAATAGAGTGATGAAGACAAAAACGATTATCGGAATTCTGTTGATTGTGGCTGGTGCATGGAAATTGGCCAACCTATGGGGAATCATTGAGAACGACTGGTTGTGGCACCAGCCCTGGACGGCATATGTTGCCCCAGTTCTACTATTGTGGGTGGGCGCGACAATCATTGTTGACAGCTACCGTCGCGACCCAGACCAATGGCTCCAGCGTCCGCTGCCCTTCGGCGAGGATGGTAAGCGCATCTGCTGTAGTGTGCACTATGGCGGCGACGAGTACGTCTATCGCGGCGAGTCGTTTCACGGTGCCCGTCTCGATGCGTTCTGCGGTGGTATCCGCATGGACCTACGTGATGCCGTCATCACCGAGGACGAGGAGATAGACATCCACACCTTCTGCGGCGGCATCGAGCTTTTTGTGCCCACCCATGTCAACGTCGTCGTTCAGAGCCGTAGCTTCATCGGCGGCGTCGGCAACCATACCACACATACCGCCGACCCGAAAGCTCCCACCATCCACATCGTTGCCAGCAATTTCTTCGGCGGCGTGGATATCAAGAATTAACCTAGTTCTGCCGCTCGGCTTTACCGCTTGCAAAAAAAGCAAGAACTTTCTGTAATTTTGTAGCGTCAACTATATAAAGGTAAAAAGAAAAAAGGACACAGGATATGAAAAAGAATGTTTTTAGGATAACAGCCCTTATGGCTTTAATGATGATGACGATGACGACGTTCGCTCAATCAAATGACAGCATCTCGACGGACACGACAATGTGGTTCAACCAGACGCAGGAACTGAGTGGCGTGGTGGTAAAGGGGCGTCTGCCCAAGACGCGTGTAAAAGGTGATGCTATGAGAACAAGAGTCGCTGGCACGATACTGGAGAAGGCCGGAACGGTGAGCGATGCCCTGTCGAAGATTCCCTCGCTGGAGGCTGAGCGCGACGGTGGTGTGAAGGTGCTGGGCCGTGGCGATGCCGAGGTGTATATCAATGGCCGACGGGTGCAGGACATGAAGGAACTCTCGCGTCTGCGCTCCGACCAGATCCAGCACGTCGATGTGGTGCAGAACCCTGGTGCCCGCTATGCCGCCTCGGTGAAGGCCGTCGTGCGCATCACGCTGAAGAAGGCGCAGGGCGAGGGCCTGAGTTTCCAGAACAGCACGCAGTTCATGTACCAGTATGGCGGTTCGCTGAACAATAACCTCACCGCCAACTACCGCACGGGCGGACTCGACGTGACGGGCTCGTTCTGGGTGGGCACCTATAATCACTATAAGGGCTTGCAGGTCAACGACATGCTTTACTATGTGGGGCCGAATCAGGTGACGGGTCACTCCACCCAGGAGATCAGACACCCCTGGCACGCATGGTCGCCACAGTTGCAGTTAAACTATATGGTCAACGAGAACCACACCTTCGGCGCCTACTACAAATACGACCGCACGCCCAGTAGCGAGACAAAGGGCGACTACCTGACGGACATGTTCGAGAATGGCATCCTGACTGAGCGCTCCGCGAGCTACATCTGGCAGGATCAAAATGTCAAGAAGCACATCTTCAATGCGTATTATAATGGTAAGGTGGGAGAGTTGGGTATCGACTTGAACATCGACGGACTCTTCGATGACACTAAGACGCCAGGCCGCACAACGGAGCAGACTACGGGTGTCGGTGACGCCCCCACCGACCGCACCATTGAGAGCAATACCAACAGCGGCAACAATTTCTGGGCCTCGAAGCTCATCTTCAGCTATCCCGTGCTGAAAGGCAGCCTCTCCGTGGGTGGCGAGTACAGCTATAACCATCGTACGGATGCTTATACCTTCCAAGCTACAGATGCTGTGCCCGTGAAATCTACTGATACGGAGATCAACGAGAAGTCATCGGCCATCTTCCTCGAATATGGACGGCAGTTTGGCAAGCTCTATGCTCAAGCTGGTCTGCGATACGAACATCTGACGAACGACTACTTCAACTTCGGCGTAAAAGAGGATGAGGTGTGTCGCGACTACGGCGACTGGTTCCCCACCGCCACCGTCTCCGCTCCCATCGGAAAGATGCAACTGAGCCTGTCGTACCGCCGCGACATTCAGCGCCCGGCCTACTCAAGCCTGACCAGTTCGACGATGTACGCCAACCGTTACACCTATCAGAGCGGCAACCCCTATCTGAAGCCGACCTACACCCACAGCCTCGTGCTGAATGCGGCCTATCAATGGGCGAACCTGACTGTCAACTACGGTCGCATAAAGAACAGCGAGACCATGTCCACCGAGCCTTTCCCCGGCAGCACGGATCCGCTCATCAGTCTTGTCCGTCCCATCAACAGCGAGGAGGACTACAACCAGCTCTCGCTGAGCCTCTCCGCACGCCCAACTATCAACTTTAAACTCTCAACTTTCAACTGTTCATGGCACCCGATGTGGTATGCCTTTACCGTCTTCCAAAACTACAAGACGCCGACGGCTGACGGCATCATCAAAACCCTCAACGACCCATACGTCACGTTCGTCTGGAACAACGACATCGAGCTGCCCCACAGCTTCCGCCTGACTGCCAACGCCCAGTGGGCCACGAAGGGCGACTACAACAACTTCAGCATCACCGCCCAGCGCTTCGACCTCACACTCGGCGTGCAGCGCGACTTCAACCTCCGCCGCCTGGGCATGCTGACGCTTGATGTGCGCTGTGTCGATGTTCTGAACACCAACAAGACCGAGGCCGTCATCTATGGCATCCGCGAACTATCGACCGCCAACCCCGCCCGCCGCACGTTCCTCGTCAACCTCAATTGGAAGTTCAACGAGGCCCGCTCGAAGTATCGTGGAAGTGGTGCCGGCGAGAAGCAGAAAGCAAGAATGTAAATGATTTATTTTGCATTTCGCTCACTTATTCGTATCTTTGCAGGCGATATGAAGATAATAACCAACATACTGAAACCCCTAATGCCGATACTCGCGGCAGCATACGGTTTTGCACTTATATACCTGACGGCGCTGCCGTTGGATGGTGACAACAAGAATTTTGCCAGCGATTTGCTATCGTGCCTGATTACATTGGTCTGCATCATACTGACGTTTTTCCTTGTGAAGCGTGTTGAGCCGAAATGGTTCACCTCAGCCAGTCAATTCTCGCTGAAAATACCGAAATGGCCAATCATCATCGGGCTGTTGATGATGGCTCCTTTGTGGCTTGTCGCAGAGGGATATCTCGTCTATGGTCTCACGTCACTCTTCCACACCGTGCAGCTGGAAACGGTGACCTACACGACATCAGAGCTGCGTGAAGACCTGATTGCCAGCATCCATGCCGTGTTGCTGGCTCCCGTGCTCGAAGAGTTGTGTTTCAGACAAATGGCCATCTCGCCATTCCGTCGGCGAGGTGTACAGGTCGCTGTTTGTGTGGTGATGGCTGTGCTGTTCGGCATGCTTCATGTGCGTAACTTCCCCGGTGCATTCCTTGCTGCTATGGCATATGGTCTGGTGTTCATCTGGTCACGAAACATCTGGTATGGCGTTGCTCTCCATGCAGGTCATAATCTAACGGCTACGCTCCTTGCAATCTACTGCTGGCTGGGGCTTGGCGACATGCAAATGGCAAAAATACCAGTCATTTTCCTGACCGATACACCAGTCATCGTCGGCAGTATTGTACTGGCCATTGGAGGTGTTCTGCTTATGCAGCGCTAT
>LXOW01215588.1_pt1 | contig 28392 bp, 23 predicted proteins | sample 1368591 | NCBI WGS metagenome assembly LXOW01 (sample SAMN04884650, study PRJNA319009) | bovine gut metagenome | isolation source: Cow rumen | host: Bos taurus | place: Italy: Legnaro (PD) | collected 2014-07-09
GAAATATCCTGTCACTAAAACTGGTACCGCTACGCAAGAAGAATATGAGTACAAATAAAAAAGTCAGGAGAGCGTGAAGCAGGTGCGTGTCATGGATATGATGGGCAAAGAGGTGATGAGTGAAGAGAACCTTTCCAGCAACATGGTCAACATCGCCAACCTGCCAGCAGGCATGTATGTAGTGCGAGTGCTTTGCCAGAATGGGAAAACATATTCGTCAAAGCTGGTGAAGGAGTGAGTTTTCAAAGAGGGAGAGTTTCGCACTGCGTGCTCTCGAGGGGAGTGATTCGCTTCGCTCATCAAAGGGGAGTCTCACTTCGTTCGAGGGGAGAAGTTTGCTGGTTAGATAAAATTTTACGACAATGGTTGAAATTTGAACTTTTATTTGTATTTTTGCATCGTAAAAGTTTAAAATTAAACCCTTATGGATGATATTTATATGCTTTCAGATGGGATTATTATGAATCGCATCGGCACACGGCTGAAAGCTATACGGCTGAAACAAAACATTACACAACAGAATCTTGCAAAAGAGGCGGGAATTTCAATTTCTTCTGTAAAAAAGGTGGAAAAAGGTGAAATCGGAGCTTTTGACTCGCTACTCAGACTAATGCGTACACTGGGAGTGTTGGATATAATGCAACCATTGGTGGAAGAGGAGCAACTAAGCCCCAATGAATATTATGAATTGGTACATTCCGCAAGCAAGAAAATGCGCAAACGTGCGGTCAATAAATTTCACCAAACAGAAAAGGAGGCTCCAGAATGGTAGATGTTGCGAGAGTGATGATGTTTGGGATGCCTGTTGGAACATTCCGTTGGGACTGGCGCTATGAAGTTGCCCGTTTTGAGTATGACAATAGTTTTGTGACAAGAGGGCTGGAGCCTTCTCCGCTAATGATGCCTGTGAGAGAAGGACGTATATACTCTTTTGCGGCTTTGAACAAAGACACCTACCAGGGTCTACCAGGAATGTTGGCGGATTCGCTTCCTGACACGTATGGTCGTGCGTTATTCGACAAATGGTTGGCACTGACAGGCCGTACCAGTGGAAATCCTATTGAAACGCTTTGTTTTTTGGGCAAACGATGTATGGGCGCATTGGAATTTGAACCGGCCATAGAAACTGCCTATAATCCTGATACTGCATTTGAGATTGATGCTTTGGTCGATGTGGCACGCAACGCCCTCGCGGAAAAGTCACAATTCGGTGTGAACCTGAATGATGACAAAAAAACTGCAATTGCAGAGATTCTGCGTTTAGGCACATCGGCTGGCGGTCAGCGTGCAAAGGCCATCATTGCCTATAATAAAGAAACAGGAGAGGTGCGTTCGGGACAGGTGAATGCTCCAGAGGGATTTGACTATTACCTGATTAAACTAGACGGAGTGTCGGCAAAAACAGGATTCCGAGAGACAGAAAATTATGGGCGGCTGGAATATTCGTTCTACAAGTTGGCAAAGGACTGTGGTATTGAAATGTCAGAATGTTCTCTGATAGAGGAAAACGGGAGAGCCCATTTTCTGACAAAACGTTTTGACCGCGAAAATGGAAAAAAGGTACACATGCAAACTCTTTGTGGATTAGCCCATTATGATTTCCGCATACATAAGGCATATTCGTACGAACAAGCATTTAGCGTGATGCGATTGCTTCGGCTTCCCTATTCAGCGGCTCAGGAAATGTTTCGTCGATTGGTGTTCAATGTGGTGGTNNGCGTATGATATGGGTTATGCATACAAACCTAATGGTGGGTGGACAGCCACACATCAGATGTCGGTTAATGGAAAATTTGACGAAATCACACGAAAAGATTTGCTGGTTTTGGCTGAAGCCAATAATATAAAAGGGGCAGAAACGGTAATTGACGAAGTTTGTGAAGCAGCTGCCCACTGGGAGCAGATAGCCCAAGAATGTGGAGTTCCTCAAAAAAAGGTCAAAGCTATTGAGACTAATATGATATTTAACCTGTAAAAAAACATGCCATAACTGCTGTGCCTTTCTCCGTTTGGTATAGGGGGAGTCTCGCACTGCGTGCTCAAGGGGAGTCTCGGGCTGCGCCCTGTAACCTGTCCCCTGTAACCTTAACCTGATCACTCTTTAATGTAAATCCTCTGTACCCGCTTTGAAATCGCGGTCATCAGCTCGTAAGGGATGCGGTGGATGGAGGCCGCCACTTTGTCCAAGGGGTTGGGGTCGCCATAAACGATTACTTCGTCGCCTTCCTTGACTTCCAAGCCGGTGACATCCACCATACACATGTCCATGCAGATTTTGCCCACAATGGGCACCAGGCGGCCCGCTACAAAGACCTTGCCGACACCATTGCCCAATTCTCTTGGATAGCCGTCGGCATAACCGATGGGAATGATAGCTATCTTGCTTTCTTTAAGTGTTTTATAGCTCCGATTATAGCCAATGGTTTCGTTGGCGGGGATGGTCTTGACTTGCGTGATGACGGTGCGCAAGGTTACCGTGTTTTGCAAATGCGCTTGGTCTTGCGGTACGGCCGAGAAGCCATAGAGACCAATGCCCAAACGCACCATGTTGTATTGCGCTTCGGGGAAGCGGCTGATGCCCGCGGAGTTGAGGATGTGGCGCAGAATGGGGTAATCAAACTGGCTGATCAGATAAGAACTCATGCGGTCGAACAATGCGATTTGTCCACGGGTGAAGTCGTCCTCGTCGGGGTCTTCGGCAGCGGCCAAGTGCGAGAAAATGGAGGCGACCTTCAACTTCGGATGCCGCTGGATAAAATCCACCAAGCGGGGAAGATCTCTTTCGTCAAAGCCCAGGCGGTGCATGCCGGTATCCAGTTTGATATGTATTTTAAATAATTCGATATCAGAATGTTGTTCCAATAATTCCGTCAGTTGTTCCAGATAATGGAAGTTGAAAATCTCGGGTTCCAGCCGATAGGCAATCATGGCCTCGAAACTGTGCGCTTCGGCTCCCAACACGATAATAGGCTTGGTGATGTTGCGTTTGCGCAGGCGGATGCCTTCATCGGTATAGGCCACCGCAAGGTAATCCACATGATGGTACACCAACTCATTGATCAGCTCCACATCACCTAAGCCGTAGGATTGAGCCTTCACCATGGCCACCATTTTAGTTTCGGGTTTCAGCAGCGAGCGGTAATAGCTCAAATTGTGGATGATGGCGGGCAGGTTGACATTGAGCACTGTTTGGTGGGTCTTGTACTGCAGGGCGGCCACCACTTTCTCGAAGCGGTAGCTACGGGCCGCTTTCACCAGTATAACCTCTTGATGGAATGGCTCCTGGTTGAGATTGGCCAGCAGTTCCTCGGTGTTGTGGTAAAAGCTTTGTTCGGGAAAACTGAAGACAGCACGGTGGGTGTAAAAGCCGGCACCGACGGCGATGAGTCTGGTTATTCCTTTGTTAATCAGCAGTTTGTTTATTCTCTGATAATCGTCCGTGTCCAAATTTCCCGCTTGCTCAAAATCGGAGATGATGACGGTTTTGCGGATCATCTGGGTTTGGGCGTTCAGAAAGTTCAAGGCGATGCGCAACGAGCTCATATCCAGGCTGTAAGTGTCGTTGATGATGACCGAGTTGTTGATGCCTTCGATCATCTCCATACGCATGGAAACTGCGGAAAGATTGTGCAGTTTCTGATTGATTTGCGGAAGGGTGAAATTCAGTTGCAGCATCAGTACGATGGAGTGCAAGGCATTTTCGATGGAGCCGGCATCGCTGAAGGGAATGTCTATCAATTGCCCGTTCAGGGAGACCACTGTATGCACATCGGTGGTGTTGACAAAGTCGATGTGATAGTCCGCATCCTCCGCCTGACCCCAGGAAATGGTTTTTCCTTTGAAGCGCTCGTTCTGCTTGAAATAATTGTGAATCAGCGGGTTGTCGCTGCAGTAAATCACTTTTTGACAATCTTTGAACAACTTGGTTTTTTCAATCAGTTTCTCTTCGTTATTATGAAAAAACTCGTTGTGAGCGGCTCCTATATTGGTGAGGATGCCGATGGTGGGCTGGATGACAGCCGCCAGTTTCTCCATCTCGCCGGGTTGGGAGATGCCTGCCTCGAAAATGGCCAGATTGTGGCGTGGGGCCATCTGCCATACCGACATGGGCACGCCAATCTGGGAGTTGTAGCTGTTGGGGTTTCTCACCACATGGAATTCGGGGGCTAACATCTGGCTAAGCCATTCTTTCACAATGGTTTTGCCATTACTGCCCGTGATGCCAATGACGGGATAGTCGAATTGCTGGCGGTGAAAAGCGGCGATTTGCTGCAAGGCGGAAACCGCATTGTTCACTTGGAGGAAGTTGGCACCGGAAAAATGGGAAAATTCGGCTATGGGTCGGGTGATAATGAAGTTTTTCACTCCCTGTTGCCACAATTCCGGAATATAGTTATGACCGTCGTTTTTGGCGGTGGTGATGGCGAAAAACAGGGTCTTTTGGGGAATCAGCACATTGCGGCTGTCGAAGGCCAGCAGCTCTATTTCCGCATGTTCGTCTTCGTCAGCCAGGGGACAATCCTTCGCTTGGCAGATATCTTTGATTTGCGCGATGGTCAGCATATTTCGGATAATTTTTGCAAAAATAAGGTTTTTATCTGAAAAGAGAGTAAGCCTGAAAAATTTTCATTTTCCAAAAAAAACAAAAAACATTCAGCAGGATGCCTTTATATAAAAAGTTTTTGTAACTTTGCAAACTTTAACATGTGGTATTAGCGTTAATCTATAAATAGCTGAATATTATGGGATTATTTTCGATTTTCACAAAGGAGATAGCTATTGACCTTGGCACTGCCAACACGGTCATCTTATATAACGACAAAGTTGTGGTGGACGAACCCTCTATTATTGCCATTGACCGCGACACCAAAGAGTTGCAGGCGGTGGGCAAAAAAGCCCTGATGATGGAAGGTAAGGAGCACGAGCGTATCAAAACCATCCGTCCTTTGCGCGACGGCGTTATCGCTGACTTCCAGTCCACCGAGAAGATGCTCTATGAGTTGATCAAGATGACGGGTACCAAGCGTTACTTTTTCCCGCAGGCCCTGAAGATGGTGATCTGCATCCCTTCGGGTATCACCGAGGTGGAAGAGCGTGCCGTCAGGGATTCAGCTGAACACGCGGGCGCCAAAGAGGTGCGTATGATTTATGAGCCTATGGCCGCCGCTATCGGTACGGGTATCGATGTGCTGGATGCCAACGGTAACATGATTATCGACATCGGTGGTGGTACCAGCGAAATCGCCGTTTTGGCCTTGGGTGGTATTGTGTGCAGCAAGTCCATCAAGATTGCCGGTGTCGAGTTCAACTACGACATTCAGGAATACATGCGTAAGAAACATAATATCGCTATTGGTTTCAGCACTTCCGAGCAGATCAAAATCAACGTGGGCTCCGCTATCGAGGACTTGGAAAATCCGCCTGAAGATTACGAGGTGTACGGCCGTGACCTCTTGCAGGGTATTCCTATCTGCGTGAAGGTCAACTATCGCGAGATTGCCCAGGCACTGGACCGCTCCATCTCCAAGATTGAAGCCGCTGTGATCAACGCTTTGGAAAACACGCCTGCTGAGTTGTCCGCCGATATTTACAAAACCGGTATCTATATGGCCGGTGGCGGTTCCTTGCTGCGTGGTTTGGACAAGCGTATCGCCAAGAAGACTAGCTTGAAGGTGCATGTGGCTGAAGACCCGCTGAAGGCTGTGGCCCGTGGTACCGCTATCGCACTGAAGAATTTCGACAAGTTCCCGTTCTTAATCCAATAATCCGGACTATGAATAATCTTTCCATGATTGCCGCTGTGGGCAATAACTATGAGTTGGGCTACAAGAACCAATTGTTGTGCCATTTGCCGGTCGATTTGAAACGTTTCAAGACGTTGACCTCTGGCCATACGGTGCTGATGGGTGACCGCACCTGGGAGTCTTTGCCGAAAAAGCCCCTTCCCAATCGCCGGAATATTGTCATTACCCTCAATAAAGACGCTGATTATCAGAATTGTGAGTTGGCATTTTCCATTGAGGAAGCGATGCAATTGGTGGAGAACGATGAACAGCCGTTCATCATGGGTGGTGCTACCATCTACAAATTGTTCATCGATAAAATCGAAACTTTGTACCTGACTCGCATCTTGTCTGATTTTCAGGCAGATGTGTATTTTCCCGAATTGAATATGGACGAATGGGACCTGGTAGAAGACGAATTTGTGCCCAAGGATGAAATAAATGTTTACGATTTGCGTTTTCAAACTTATAAAAGGAAACAAAAATGAAAAAGATTCTTGCATTAATTGCTTTGGTGATGGTGGGCGTTCTGGCTTTCGGTCAGAACAAGAAGGGACCGGAGATTCCGTATCCCAATGTGCCCATTGACGAAGAAACCAATCTGGTGACCTACAAAGAGGTGGTGCAGCAGGCCAATGCCACTCCGCAGGAGCTGTACGACCGAGCGATGAATTGGGTGAAGAAGTTTTACAAGAACACCGCTGAGGTTATCAAGAGCAGCGATCGCGACAAGGGCGTGATACAGCTGCGCTCCAGCGTCAGGATTTATGTGGTGAAGGAAGATGGCAGCAAGATTTTCAAGAATATTGTGTATTACAATATGAAGATTGAATGCCGTCCCGGCAGATACCGCTATACGATCACCGATTTCAATGAGAAAGCTGCCGCCGCCGCTCCTGTTGAGGTATGGCTGAATACCGAGAATCCGAAATGGGAGATTGGTCAGTATGCTTATCTGAATCAGATTGATGAACAGATTCTCGCTTTGATAGAATCACTGGAAGAAGGCATGAATCCGCCTGTCATTGTTGAAGATGAGTGGTAAGAAAATCCTTTTTTTATTGCTTTTGACGCCGCTGTTGTTTTCCTCTTGTCATAAAGAGAAAACAGCTGCGTTGTCCGTGTCATTCGCTTTTCAGGTGAATGAACAAGTTCTGGAACAGGATGTCCGCAAGTATGTCAATGCCGCGGGCAATCAGTACGAGGTGAACGAGGTGATGTTTTTCATTTCCGACATCAAGTTGCATAAAAGCGACGGTTCTGTGGTGACCAGAGACCGAATTCATTATGTGGATATCGACATCCCCTCAACGTTGGACTGGGATTTGGGCATGATACCGCAGGGCAATTATTCGGCTATTTCATTTACGTTTGGACTTTCTGATGCGGAGAACCGGAGCAATCGTTTTGTCAATCCACCGGAATGTAATATGAGCTGGCCGGAAGTCATGGGCGGAGGCTATCATTACATGAAAATCAATGGCAAATGGCTGGCGGATGATGGCCAGGTGACCCCTTTCAATCTGCATACGGGAAAAGGTCAGATTTATGATGATGCGGGAGAAGTTGTGGAATTTGTGGACAATTCGTTTACAGTGAATTTGGAAGTTCCTTTTGCCGTGAAAGAAAGTGGAGAAAATTTGCAGTTGGTGATGGATATCAACCAGTGGTTCAATGCCCACCGCATGTTTGATTTGGATGAATGGGGAGGCAGCATTATGCAGATCCAGGCAGCCCAGGAGATATTGAAACAGAACGGGCCGTATGTGTTTGCATTGAAGGAGAAATAACACAACACAATTAATTTGGGGACGCAATGCTTGCGTCCAAAAAGATGATAATATGTCAGGAAAATTAATCATTGTATCAGCACCGTCAGGGGCAGGAAAGACCTCTATTGTGAAACATCTGTTGAAGGAGCAGCCCAAGCTGGCGTTTTCGGTTTCCGCTACCAGCCGTGCCAAACGTGAGGGCGAATGTGACGGCAAAGATTATTATTTCCTGACCGCTGATGACTTCAAGCGGAGGCTGTCCAACGACGAGTTTATCGAATGGCAGGAAGTGTATCACAATCAGTTTTATGGCACCTTGAAATCCGAGATCGAGCGGATTTGGAGCGAGGGCAAGCATGTGATTTTCGATGTGGATGTATTGGGAGGATTAAATCTGAAGAAGATTTTTGGCGACAAGGCCTTGGCCGTATTCATCCAGCCGCCCACCGTAGAGGCCCTCAGAGAGCGTTTGTGTGGTCGCGGTACCGAGGATGAGACTTCTTTGAAAAAACGTCTGGACAAGGCCGAATACGAGCTGTCCTTTGCCAATCAGTTCGATTTGGTTATCGTGAATGATATCCTGAAAACCGCCCAGGAAGAGGCCGTAACAAAGGTAAACTCCTTCCTGGAAAATCTATAAACTATATACTTTATATTTTCCTTTCAGGAAAGGTGGAGTTTCGCACTTCGTGCTCAAGGGGAGTGATGCTACGCATCAGGGGAGTCTCGCTGCACTCGAGGGGAGTTTATAATTGAATCTGCACCAACTATATACTATAAACTATATACTATATACTTTATACTTTATTTCACGATCATTCCCCGCAACTCTTTCGGCAGATAGAAAGTATTGTTTTTCTTCATATATATAACCACTGATTCCAGCGGAACAACCTGCTTGTCAATGGTGACATAGTTGTCGTAGCTGTTGGCGACGAGTTTGTGTTTTTTGTATTGCACGGTCAGGCGGTACTTGTTTTTGTCCAAACTGTCGATGGTGATGGTTTTCGCATCGGGGAACAGGGTGGTGTGGCTGGTGAAAATGCTTTCGGTGAGGGCAGGTAGCTGGCCGCTGATACCCAGCTGTTTACATAGGTATTCATTTATTGCAATATTGCTGATCACGCCATTGGGGCGGTCGTTTTGCGGATGATAGCAGGCCAAGAAGACATCCTCTCCGGTGTGGCCGTATGTGGTGGAGCCGAAGCAGGTGCGGTCATAAACAATGCGGGCAAGGGTTTTGGTCAGGGAAGCCTCTTTTCTTTCTTCTTTGGGGAAGGGAGAGTTCTTAAAGTCTTTGGAATGGTAGATTCTGTCCAATTCCTCTTCTGTAAGTGTGATTTGATAGTATTTTTCCATCAATTCGGGGATTTGGCCGATTTCTCCCTCTTTTATCATTTCGGACACAGACCAGGTGGAACGGGTGTAATTGTCCAAAGGTTTCATGATTTCTTCCAGTGAAAGTTTGCTGTAGCCGCTATTGCTCTGGCGACTGCCGAGGTTGAAACCGCCGCAGCCGTGGTCGGGCAGTACCAGCACCACCGTGTTGCCGTCTTTGCGGGCAAAATCCAAAGCGACCTGTACTGCGTTGTTGAAAGCTAGAAAGTCCAGAATGGTGGACTTGACATCGTTGTCGTGGGCGGCCCAATCCACTTTGCTGCCTTCCACCATGAGGAAGAAGCCTTCTTTTTGCTGTGACAGCAGGTCGATGGCTTTTTGGGTCATTTCTGCCAGTGAGGGTTCTGCGGAGGGGTCGCGTTCGATTTCGTATTCCATGCAGCTTTTGTTGAACAAAGCCCACATCTTGCCGCTTTTGGTGGCTTCCATGCCTTTCTTGTCATTCAGAAACACTTGATAGTTGTTATGTTTCAAATCGTTGGCCAATTCGTCTGTCAAATACGTTGTGCCTCCACCAATTACCACATCCACCTGATTGTGAACCATTTGCGGAGCAATGGCGCCGTAATCGCTACGGTTGTAAGTGTGGGCGGCGCAGTCAGCGGGGGTGGCATGGGGAAACTCGCAGGTGAAGACCAATCCGGTGGCTTTGTGTTTCAGGATACGGGCCGCTTCCAATACGGTAGCCATGGGCTGGTAAACACGGGTGGCATCTATTGGATATAGGTCGTGGTCGGTTTTGACGGGATAGGTGGACACAAACCCTTTTTGAGAGGGATGTCCCGTGACATAACAGGAGGTGGTGGGGGCGGAGTCACCAATAGGTGCGTCTGAGCAATGGGTCATCACCATACCGCAAAAATAAGCGTCGATGGGCAGCGAGGTATAGCTGGCGTCATGATATTGGGCATACTGCCGGCTTATGGACAACAGGGCAGTGCTGCAGCCGTCAGGAATCATCAAAATGACGTTTTTGACGCTGTCCTGGGTGCAGAAAACCATCCCGGGGAAAAGCAGGATGGCTATTAAGAATGATGTGATTTTCCTCATGGTCAGTGTTTTACAAGTTTTCAAGAATGTAGTTGGTCAGTTTAGTGTATAAATGGGTTCTGGTATTGCCTCCCATGATAAAGTGGTTTTTATTGGGATAGAAGAACTGGTCGTATTGCTTGCCGGCCTTGTTGAGGGCGGTTACCAAATCCATGGCGTTCTGGAAATGCACATTGTCGTCGGCGGTGCCATGAATCAGCAGATATTTGGTATCCAGATCTTTGGCGAAGGTGATGGGGGAGTTCTGGTCGTAGCCGTCGGGATTTTCCTGCGGGGTTTGGAGGAAACGCTCGGTATAGATGTTGTCGTAGTAGCGCCAGTTGGTGACGGGAGCTACGGAAATGGCTATCTTGAAGGTTTTCCCGCTCTTGAAAGCCGACAGGGCTGACAGGTAGCCACCGAAGCTCCAGCCCCAGATGCCGATGCGGTTTTTATCGACATAATACAGGGTTTTCAGGTAGTTGGCGGTGGAAATCTGGTCGATGGCCTCGTAGTGGCCCATGTTTTTATATACGCATTTGCGGAACTCGTCGCCACGGGCGTTGGTGCCACGGCCGTCCACGCAAACGATAATATAACCATGCTGGGCAAGTAATTGATACCAAGCGAAGTCCATGGCACGGGAATAGGAGTTGTCGACTTCCTGTGAGCAGGGACCGCCATACACATACATCAGCACCGGATATTTTTTGGTGGCGTCGAAATCCAGCGGTTTCAGCATCCAGCCGTTCAGCTGCACACCTTGGTCGCTGGTGAAGCTGAACAGTTCCTTTTTGGCGAAACCGTAGGTTTCCATGCGTTTTTTCAATGCCGCATTGTCCTCTAACACACGCAGTTGTTTGCCATCGGCCTTGTGGATGGTATAAACGGGTGGTGTCTGGATATCAGAATAGGTGCAGCGGTAATAGTGGGCGTTAGAGCTGAAAGAGACGTCGTTCCAGCCTGTGCCCGAGGTGAGCAGTTTCTTTTTCTTGCCGTCGAAATTGATGACGTAGAGGTCGCGGTTGAGGGTGTTGGACTCGTTGGACAAATAATACACGAGTTTGGCTTTCTGGTCCACAGCGGCGATGGAAGCCACATCCCACTGACCTTGAGTGAGTTGGGTTATTTTTCCACCAAATTCCACTTTATAAATATGATTGTATCCGTCGCGTTCGGAAGTGACCAGCATGGTCTTGTTATCCTCCAGAAAATAATATTCGTCGCTGATTTCCAGCCAGCATTTGTTCTCATCGGTAAAGACCACGTCATACTGCTTGGTCAGGGTATTATAACGGATAAAGTCAAGGTGGTTCTGATGGCGGTTCAGCTTCAGTGTGATCAGATCGGTGGAATTGGGCAGCCAGAAAATACGCGGATAATAGCCGTCGAAATTCTCTCCGAAATTGAGTTTGGTGGAATGTTGCGTTTTCAAGTCATAAATCATGACATTCACCACCGAATTATCCTCGCCGGCTTTGGGGTATTTGTAGCGGTATTCTTCGGGATAAAGCTCGCCCCACATGGTCATGGAGAACTCTTTCACCTTTCTTTCGTCGAAGCGCAGGAACGCGATTTTGCTGCCATCGGGAGACCAGCTAAAGTACTGTGCCTGGCTGAGTTCCTCTTCATATACCCAGTCGGCCATGCCGTTCAGCACCTTGTTGCGTTCGCCATCAAAAGTGATTTGCGTCTCTTCCATGCTGTTCAGGTTCACCATGAAAAGGTTGTTGTCGCGCACAAAGGCCACTTTGCTGCCGTCGTTCGAGAAGGTGGCAAAGCTTTGCTTGCCTTTTTTCTCATCGCTCAACGGGACAATTCTTCCTCTCCTTTTGTCGTACACATAGTAAAATGCCTTGGAGGAGCGGCGGTAAATGCTTTCTTCTTTCACAGCCAGAAGGATTTTCTGCTCGGATTGGTCGAAACAATAGTCACTTAAGTCATTCAGCTCTATTTTGTTGTTCGACATTTCGGGAATTTTTAAAGTCGGCAGGGCCACTTCGGTCATCTCGCCGGTCTCGAAGCTGTGTTTCACAATACCTGCCACACCTACCACGCTGTATTCGTCGCCGTTAGGCACTGGAGTATAACCGTGAACCCCTTTGGGATAAAACAAATATTTTGACCAGATGTCTTCAACGGTAATTTGTTTTTGGGCATTTAGCACCAATGGCAAAAGCAGTAGAAAGAAAGCAAAGAATTTTTTCATAGTGATTTTGATATTACTATTATTTTTCGAATAATATTTTGATGTTGCAAAGATAAATAAAAAAACGGGATATTTCATAAAATACCCCGTTTTTTTAGTCTTAATAAATTTGTATTATTTGCATTCCACACCAGTTTTACCATCGCTAGTGGTAACAACGATGGAAAGGGCTTTGCAATCTTCTTTGCTGATATTGTCGTAAGTTTGTGTAGCAACAACCTTGCCATCTGAATATTCTTTGCAGGTACAACCTTTTTTGCAAGAAGTTGAAACAGCGGCAATCATAGCCACAGCTGCCAAAACGCATAATACTTTTTTCATGACTTTCAGTTTTATTTGGTTAGTAATTTATTTAGTTTGCAAAAATACATTAAAAAAAAGCAGTTGCATGTTAACAAACGTTAATAAATAAAGGACTTTTGGAAATAAAAAAAGGTGATACTGTTCGTACCACCTTTTTTCAAAGTTTTAGCAACAAATTATTTGCATTCCATACCAACTTTACCATCAGGAGTGGTCATAACAGTTGACATGCTTGCACATTTGCCATTCTGAGCATCGTAAGTTGTTGTAGAAACAACTTTACCATTTTCATAAATGTCGCAGTTGCAGGTTTTCTTGCAAGAAGTTGAAACAGCTGCTACCATAGCGATTGCTGCCAAAACACACAATACTTTTTTCATTTTTTTCAGTTTTAAATGGTTAGTAATAAATTGACGTTGCAAAAGTAAGAAAAATAAATGAGATAATTTGTTAAAAAACAAAAAATCAACGGGGGGGTAATTNNTTTTTTATACTTCTTTTTTTGTTGGTCTCAAAATATCAGAAAATTTCGCTCAATATATTGTGGTATAAATTTTTCCGGGCTTGCATTCGATGATGCCTTTCAATTCCATACCAAGCAGTAGCGAGGCAAGTTTCGGATAACTCATTGTGCTGATTTCGGCGGAAATCTGGTCGATGGTGGCCTCTTGTTTTTTTCTCACCACCTGCATTATGGCGTCTTCTTCCTCACTGAGTTTGCAGAAGAGGGTAGGCTGGTTGCACTGAGTCTGCGTTTGTTCCCATCCCAGCATGTTGGCGATGTCCTTCCCCGAGCTGACCAAAGCGGCCAGGTTGTTGCGGATGAGCTCATGGCAGCCACGCTGCGACTTCTGGAAGATGGAGCCGGGAACGGCAAACACATCTCGGTTGTACGAGTGGGCAATGTCGGCGGTGATGATACTGCCACCTTTTTCCTGCGATTCGGCCACAACAACGGCATCGGCCAGGCCGGCAATCACTCGGTTCCGCTTGGGAAAGTTCATCCGGTCGGGCATGGCGTCAAATGAATATTCCGATATAATGGCTCCCCCGTTTTCGAGAATCTGCTGTGCCAGTTTCTTGTTCTCATTGGGATAAACCATGCTCAGTCCGCAACCTAATACAGCGATGGTACACAGGTTTTTCTGCAAGGCTTCCTCGTGCGCACAGGTGTCAATGCCCCGTGCCAAGCCACTGACAATGCATACGTTATGCGGTGCCAGGTCTTCCACAATTTTCTTTACCACATCCTTTCCGTAATTGCTGGCGTTGCGTGTGCCGACTATGGCGATACTTTTGTTGTTGTTGAAACATTCAGCGCCTTTATAGTAAAAATAGTAGGGTGCGTCACTGCAGTTTTTCAGTCGGTCGGGATAGTGCTCGTCGTCAAAAAAACATATTTTGATGTCATGCCTTCTCGCTTGCTTCAGCTCGTTCTCTACAAACTGTCGGATGGAGTCGTTGAGCTTGGGCAGTTGCAGGTTAGAGCGGTAGCGGTACAGCTTGGTCGCCGCCGACTGCGGATCCTCAAACAACACCGTTGCGCTGCCACAGAGGCGTATCAGTTTCTTGATGGCGGCATTTCCGTAGTTCGGAAAGTGTATCAGCGCCAATCGGTAAAATATTTCTTTTTCCATAATTTTTGATGCTTCTATTTAAAATGGCAACCGGAAGAGAGTGAGTAATTGCCAAATATGTGTCGGGTGGGATATTGTAATGACGAAAAGAAGGGAGTCCGGTTACCATCGCATTACGATACAAAGATAAAGTATTANNAAAAAGATGTAATTTTGCTTCACTTTTGAATGCGTGGAAGAAATTTAATAAACAATAAATTAGACATATAGATGATGAAAAAAACTCCTATCCCAGCAGAAATTGTTGACAAAATCGTAGCCGAGAGCGGCATCAAGGAAGTGGGCAGAGCCTCTATCCGTGAAGTGAAACGTCTGATTAACGACATTGAAAACGCCAGTGGCGAGAAGTTCGTGAGAATGGAAATGGGTATTCCCGGACTCCCTGCATGTAAGATTGGCGTGGATGCCCAGATCAAGGCACTTCAGAACGGTGTGGCCGCCATTTACCCTGATATTGACGGTACTCCTGAACTCAAGGCGGAAGCTGCCCGTTTCGTCAAGACTTTTATCGATCTTGATGTTGACCCCGCAGGTTGTATTCCCACCGTGGGCTCCATGATGGGCGGTATGGCCGGTTTCATGACCTTCGTGCGTGCCCGCAAGGAACGCGATACCACATTGTTCATCGACCCAGGTTTTCCGGTTCAGAAACAGCAGCACCGTGTGATGGGCCTCAAATATGAGACTTTTGATGTGTACAATTATCGTGGTGCCAAGCTGAGAGACAAACTCGAAAGCTACCTGTCCAAAGGTCATATCCACACTATTATGTACTCCAACCCGAACAATCCGTCATGGATTTGCTTCACCGAAGAGGAATTGCAGATTATCGGTGACCTGGCCAATAAGTACGATGTGTTTGTGTTTGAGGATCTGGCCTATTTCGGCATGGATTTCCGTCGCGACATTTCCAAACCGGGTGTTTTCCAACCTTCTGTAGGTAAATATACCGAAAACTATGCCCTGCTGATTTCCGGTTCCAAGGCATTCAGCTATGCTGGTGAGCGTATCGGCCTGATGGTGCTGTCGAAGAAGCTGTACAACAGCGAGTTTGCTGACTTGGTTCCTTATTTCGGCACTCCGAAACTGGGCAGAGCCATCATTTACGGTACGGTTTATGCCATCAGTTCAGGTACCGCCCATTCGGCACAGTATGCATTGGCTGCTATCCTGAAAGCTTGCAACGATGGTACTTACAATTACTTGGATGATGTGAGAGAGTATGCCGAAAAAGCGGCCATCATGAAGAAATTGTTCACCGACAATGGTTTTGTTATCGTGTATGACAAGGATGGTGACAAACTGTTGGCCGACGGTTTCTACTTCACTTTGGCTTACCCGGGTTTGAGCGGTGAGGAATTGTTGAAGGAATTCCTGTACTACGGTATCAGCGCTATCTCATTGGGTATCACGGGTAGCGAGCGTACCGAGGGCCTCCGTGCCTGCGTCTCTCTGGTCAACAGAAACCAGTTCCCGGCGCTGGAGGAACGTTTGAAAGCATTCAAAGCTAACCATTAATAAATGAGCAAAATGCATTTTGCGGGAAAGTTGCTTATAGCATTTTCTTTCCTGCTATTGGCGGCTTGTAACGCCAACACCAAAGAGGCCGAGCCGATACCCCATTGGTTCGATGTGTATTCTTCATTCCAAATGAAGGATTATCAGGAATATTTTAATCGGGAGCTTCAGGAGATGTCTCCCGATTTTATGCCATATGGGGCTTGGGTAAAGCAGTTTTATGAACTGCGGAATGGTGCCCCTTTGTGGACCCTGAATGGTTTGCAGGAGCATAAGGTGGATACATTATCTCATTTTATATCAGAATCTTATACTCATGGATTACCTGCCTCCTCTTTTTGTTTTGCGGATGCGGATTCTTGTATCCGTCAGTTGAAAGACAATGCGGTTGACGATGAGGCGGAAGCTTTGTATGAGACTTTGTTCAAATTGGAAATGAATCTGACAGAGTCTTTTTTGCGCTATGCCACCGCCATGAAATTCGGGGCGACGGACCCTAAGCGTGTAAATGGGGAAAAATGGTTGAACAAAACGCAAAAGGCTGATTCTTTGTTTGTGATTGAGTCCTTGCAGCAGTTCGGCAATCTGACGGCCACTTTGGAGAGCATGGCTCCGCAGGATACGAATTACAGTCGTTTGCAGAAAGAGTTGATACGCCTTTATCCCTTGAAAGATACGGTGTTGACCAAAATTCCCGAAAAGGAGGTTGAAAAGGGTCATCGTGATCCGGCTGTTCGACTGGTATGCCAGCGTTTGCATTTGACGGGAGAGCTATCAGAAAATGTGCAGGAAACTGACACCCTGAACGATGCGGTGCTTGCAGCTGTCAACTTGTTCCGTGTGAACAATGCCATTCCGGAAAGCGACAAACTGGATGTGGAGACCATGGAAAAGCTGAATCGTCCCATCAGTTATTATGTGGACAGACTGACAGCGAATATGGAGCGTCTGCGTTGGAAGGTGCTGCCAGCCAAAGGTGACCATTTTGTGGCGGTTAACCTGCCTGATTTTACCTTATGCGCTTATTATCAGGGAGAAAGAGTGTACAAAACCAATGTTTGTTGCGGTAGAACCCAGAATCCTTCAGGGGTCAAAGATCGGCATAGAGGGGAACTTGTATTGCCTTTCAAGGCCGAAACGCCATTGCTTTATAGCGAGATTGACGCCATCGTGCTGAATCCCGAATGGAATATCCCCTATACGATTACCAAGGATGAGTATTATCCCAAATTGGTGAAAAACAATACGGCCGTCATCAAAAAAGAGGATTTATACATTGTCAATCGTAAAACGGGAAAATATGTTCAGGCCGATACGATTGATTGGAAAAAACTGCGTCGCAATAATTTGCCCTATCGTTTGTTCCAATCCTCAGGTCGCCATAATGCTCTGGGACTGATTAAGTTCGATTTTCCCAATCCGGAATCGGTGTATTTGCATGACACCAACAATAAGGGGGCTTTCAAACGCCGTGTGAGGGCGCTGAGCCACGGTTGTGTGCGTGTGCAGAATCCTTTCGATTTAGCCGCTGTCATCTATGAGCTGAATGGATATGACGAAAAAAGGTTAGAGGAACTGGGCATTATTGTGGGCAATGAGCCGACAACGGAAGACGGGGAGAAGTACCTGGAGGAAAGGGAGAAAAAGGAAGAGGAATATTATGAAAGACTGTCGGATGAGTTGAAGAAATTCTATCGGAAGATTCGTCCCACACGCCTGAAATTGGAACACACCATGCCGGTGTATTTTGAGTATTATACCTGCTTTGTTGGCGATAACGGCTATATTCATTATCGGAACGATTTGTATTACAAGGACGGCAACATTTTGTATTTAATTCAAAAATAAAACATAACCATACATTCCTATCTCGTTAGGGATTCAATATCAATAAAATGAAAAGATATTTGTTTTTAATGCTGTTGATTTTTTCAGCATCTTTTGTTTCTGCTCAGAATTTCGAGCAATTTTTCGAGAACAAAACGGTTCGTATCGAGTATAAACACATCGGTAACAGCCAGACGGAAAAGATTGAGGTGGTAAATTACCGTGTGGGTGGCATTTGGGAAGGCACCGTTTCCCACTTGGTTGAGCCCAAACGCCTGGGTGGCCTGCAGTTTGAGGTCTTCGACGCCTTGTCGGGACAACTGATATACAGCCGCAGCTACGATTGCCTGTTCAACGAATACCGTACCACCGAAAGAGGGGAGAAAGAAGTGGGCACTTTCGAGGAATGTGTGCGTTTTCCGCTGCCGAAACAAATGGTGAAATATAAATTTACCAGCTATGATCGCCACAATGTTCCTACGGAACTGTTCCAGGGTGTTTTCGATCCTCAGAGCACTGCTTTCGAGCCGATGAGGAAAGAATATAAGGTGAAAAATCTGCATATCGGGGCGAAAGTGAATGATGCACTCGATATTCTTTTCATTCCTGATGGGTATGCCAAAAGCGATAAAAAGAAAATGCAGGAGGATTTCAAGAAATTCACTTCTTATATCATGAATTGCTCTCCTTATAAAGAGATGGCTGATCATGTGAATATCAGAGCGATAGAGGCATTTTCCGATGAGTCGGGTATTACCAATCCGAATCAGAATGTTTATAAGAAAACGCTGTTGAATTGCAGTTATAATGTGATTGATTTGGACCGTTACCTGATGTGTCTGCAAGTATGGAAAATGCACGCCATTGCTGATGACGCTCCGTATGATTTTATCGTATTAATCTGTAATAGTGATAAATACGGTGGCGGCGGTATTTATAATTTCTACTGCACAGTTAATAATGTGGGTGCTTATTCCGACTATGTGATTGTCCACGAAATGGGGCATCTCATTGGCGGTCTGGCTGATGAATATTACACCTCGGAGGTGAGTGTCCGTGATTTCTATCCCGAAGGAATTGAGCCGGTGGAACCGAATTTGACCACGCTGGTGGATTTTGAGTCAAAATGGAAGAATATGCTTGATGTGGATACTCCAATCCCGACGCCGGCAAGCAAGGAAAATAAGGATAAGCTGGGCGTTTATGAGGGTGGCGGCTATGTGGCCGAGGGGGTTTACCGTCCGATGATGGATTGCACTATGCATAAAATCATGTACAACCGCTTCTGCCCGGTCTGTCTGAAAGCCCTGCAAGAGGCTATCATGTTTTATTCGAAATAAAATAAGTTATTGATTATCAATAAATAATATCATTATGATTTTAACCACAACCCCTACTATAGAGGGAAAACAGATTGTGAATTACCATGGCGTCGTGTTCGGCGAGGTCATCACAGGTATCAACTTTGTGAAGGATTTCTTTGCCGGAGTCCGCAACTTTGTGGGCGGTCGCTCGGAGTCTTACGAGGATGAGATGATGAAAGCCCGCGATACGGCTATGAGGGAACTGGAGCAACGTGCATCCGAAAAAGGTGCCAACGCAGTGGTCGGTATAGATCTTGATTATGAAGTGCTGGGACAGAATAACGGCATGTTGATGGTCATTGCTTCAGGCACTGCTGTTACTGTGGTGTAGAACAAGCTGTTAGCACATCCTGTTAAAGGTTTCAGTGAACAGCTCCAGTTGCTTTGAACCGTGGGGCATGAAATTGCTATGCCATAGCGCAACCATTTCTCCACCAACGGTTTTGACCTCCTGGATAAGTTGTGAAATCCCCTTTTGGTATTTTTCTTCCAGTCCTAATTCTTGTACTGCTGCGGAGTCCATCATCAGCAAGGGATGAAGCATCAGCTTGGTTGTTTTGTTGTTCTCCACATCGAAAAACGGAAAGGAAATTGCCATGCCGTTGCGGAAACCGATACGGTCGTAAAAGCCTAAGGAATAGTCATCGGTGATGCCTGCGGCGATGAGGTTGCGGAAGGTATCTGGAAATTTCACCTTCAGGAAATGCTGTCGTGAGTAATGGATTTTTACCTGTCCTTTTTCTTCCAAAGTATTTTTTTCTTTGATGATATCATTCTGATTTTTAGAATGATACGATGGATGAAGCCCGATAGTAGCGTTGGATTTCAGTTTTTGGACCAGCTCAGAGAAATAGAGTGAATGAGGGGAAATGTTGCGGTCGTATTGGGTTCTGTCGGAAGTGAGAAAGAAATAAATGGCTTGGAGCTGATGCTGTTTACAAAGCTGTTTTTCAATATCATAGACATCGTAGGGATCTTGAAAATCCTGCTGAGATTGTGCCTTGATGATTTGTTGGGCCCTGCCCCATTGAAAACTGAGAACAGCTTTGCCCAGTGCTCCGCAAAAATGGAAAAAGGTTTTGCCTTTGTATGCGTAGGCAATGTCAATATCAAAAGTGGGAAGAAAGCGGTAAGTGGCTTCTGCCCATTTGAAGACCGGTTGCTGCGTGGAGAGTATGTTTTTGTAATGCAAGGCGATACGTTGCACGGTGGCTTGTTTGTGTAACTGGTGTCTCACCACAAATGACTGCTCATGCACAATCCGGCCATGCTGGTCTCTCGGGCAGTCGGGCAGGTATTCTTCATAGTTGGTGAGCAGATAAAAAGCCAGTGCGGGCTTGTCCTGCAACAGTAATTCCTCGTCTTGTTGGCGAATATCGTTTTCAAACAGGATGTTGTTCTTGGGCAGGTAGCGTAACTTGAAATCCTTGTGCGCCTTGTATTTCTCCTCATCATTGATGATGCTGTATTCCAGTCCTAAAACACGCTTGAAAATGACATGGCAGACATAGTCAAGACGGGGGGAGTTTTGTGGGGACAGAATCAGCAGCATGGTATTACGATTTGACGATGATGCCTTTCAGTGTGGCGGGGGAGCATGATTGCACCAGCACATTCACATAGTCACCAATGTGGCAATCTTCTTTCGGGAAGATGATAACCTTGTTCTGGCTGTTGCGTCCAAAATATTCGTTATTGGAGCGTTTGGAAGCGCCTTCTACCAACACTTCAAAGGTTTTGCCGATGTCTTTCTGGTTGCTTTCCAGAGACAGTTCCTGTTGCAGGGCGATGATTTCCTCCAGACGACGGCCTTTCACTTCGTCGGGAATATCATCAGGAAAGCGTTTGGCAGCCATGGTGCCCTCACGTTCCGAGTACTTGAACATATAGGCGGAGCTGTAACCTACTTCGCGCATCAGCGACAGAGTGGCCTGGTGATCCTCTTCAGTCTCACCGCAAAAACCGGCGATAATGTCGGTGGCGATGGAGCATTCGGGCATGATACGCTTGATGGTGGCGATGCGTTCTAGGTAGTATTCGCGGGTATAGACACGATTCATGCGTTTGAGCATGGTGTTGCTGCCGGCCTGCACAGGCAGATGGATGTATTTGCAGCAGTTGTCGTATTTGGCGATGGTCTCAATCAGCTCGTCAGAGATGTCCTTGGGATGTGAGGTGGCAAAACGCACCCTTACTTGTGGTGATAGCAGAGCCACCTTCTCCATCAGTTTGGCGAAATTGACTATTTCTCCATCTTCTTCTGAATGGTAGGAATTGACATTCTGTCCCAAAAGGGTTATTTCTTTATATCCTTGATTAATAAGTTGCTGAGCTTCGTTAATGATGGTTTTGGAATTACGGCTGCGCTCACGTCCACGGGTATAGGGTACCACGCAGTAGGTGCAGAAATTGTTGCAGCCTCGCATGATGGAGATGAAAGCCGAAATACCGTTGGTATCGTAGCGAATTGGATCAATGTCGTCGTAGGTTTCCTCGGTAGAGAGCATCACGTTGAAGGCAGTCTTGCCAAATGTAGCCTCTTGGATTAAGGTGGGCAGACTTCGGTAGGCGTCGGGACCGGCAATGAAGTCCAGGGCGCTCTCCTCGTGCAGCAGTTTTTCTTTGACACGTTCGGCCATGCAGCCCAACAGTCCGATTTGCAGACCGGGCTTTTTCTTTTTCAGGAAGCCTAATTCGTTAAGGCGTTTGCGGATACGCTGTTCGGCATGGTCGCGCACAGAGCAGGTGTTAATCAGTATCAGGTCGGCTTCTTTGATGTCGTCGCAAATCTGGTATTCGGAAGACAATATTGCTGCAACAACTTCACTGTCAGCAACATTCATCTGGCATCCGTAGGTTTCGATAAATAGCTTTTTCATGCCTGCAAAGGTACGGAATTTTTTTGAATGTGCTAATTAACAATGTGCTAATGTGCCAATGGATTTAGAAGTAGGGCTGTCACATTGTGGCAGCCAGTAATGTGCCAATGATTATGGAGGCAACTGTGTCTCGCAGTTGCAACCGTACCGTAACCAACCACAATACTTGAGCTTCTTCGCATTAGAACTCCTTCCTATTATTGGGCTTTCCCAGGGTGAATATCCCGTCGCTGAGGGGTGAGAGCACATATAAACCACTGCGTAACGCGTATTTGTCGGAGCCGTTGGCAAAGCGCATAGCGGCAATAGCCAGATAAATCGTCTTTCCTTCGAACTCGTGGAATATTTCCTTGAAACGCTTCATCTGTTTGAGAAAGTAATCCACGTCCTTTTTGAAGCAAGTGGTTTTCACCTCTACGGCCACAGCCACTGTTTTGTTGCACAATAGCACATCTACCTCAATTTCTTCCTCTTCTTTTCTCCCGTGACGGGGCCCTTCATAAATGTGATCTATGCCGATTCCTTCTTTCTTGAATATTTCCAATGCCGCAGGCTTGCACAGGTCCTCTATCATCTTGCCGAATTCATTTGTGAAACCTCCGTAATTCTTGTTGATTTCCTGTATCTGCTTTTCCGTTTTTTCGTATGTCTCTTTCAGATATCTCCCTGTTTCTTCATGCATTTCTTTTATCCTGCGATCGGTTTCCTTCATCTGTTCTGAAGTAGCAAGAATCATGGCATACAGTTCAGACCATGAGGGTGTAAGTGGTTGTAATGTGCTATCGTTCATAATTTTATTGATATAGAGTTATGTTTATAAAGACGGTATCCTTGCCTTCTGCTTCTGATTTATTTCATGCTGCAAAGATAATAAAATTTCTATTATAAAACTAATTTGTTGAAAAAAATTGATAAAAACATTGTCAANNTTTAGTTTGACATCAATTTCTACTTTTGTTTTTTTGTATGTCACAACAATTTTTTTCGTGTCATTTTTTTGACTATTTTTGCGTTTGTAAATCAAAAGTCAGCAAACAGAAATTCTTGTGTTTGTGGGGAAAGGTGACATAAGATTGATAATATGAACATTGCGGTGATTTTGGCGGCGGGAAGCGGCATGCGGATGGGCTTGGAAACCCCGAAGCAGTTTGTGGAGGTCAATGGAAAATTGGTCATTGAGTATTCTTTGGCCACTTTTCAGGCTCATCCCGATATAGACGAAATCGCCGTGGTGACCTCCAAGGCGTATTTGCCGCTGATGAATGAGTTGAGAGACAGCGGCTTGTACTCCAAGTGGAAAAAAGTGTTGCAGGGAGGAGCGGAACGCTATCAGTCCTCATTGGCCGCTATTCAGGCTTACGAGGATAATCCAGATGATATCCTGCTGATTCATGATGCGGCCCGGCCCTTGATTTCCGCAGTGGTGATCTCCAAAGTACTGGAGACCATGAAACAGAGCAATGCGGCTGTAGTGGCTATCCCAGCCAGCGATACGGTGCTGCAGTCGTTCGACAATCAGCATATTGTGGATATTCCTTCACGTAAAAACTTGTATTATGCCCAAACTCCTCAGGCTTTCAGACTCGGCACATTGAAGCGTGCTTTTGATTTGGGAATGAACGATGCGAATTTCAGCCCAACCGATGACAGCGGGGTGGTGCTTCGTTATTTACCGGAAGAGCCGATTGTGATAGTGGAGGGTGAGTCCAAAAATAGAAAAATCACTTATAAAGACGATTTGCTTTGGTTGGCTTCACAAATTCAAAATAATTGAGGATGAAAAAGATAGTGTCGATTGTGGGAGCGCGTCCCCAGTTTGTGAAGGCGGCGGTGGTGAGCAGGCAGTGGGCCTCTATGCCCGATGTGCAAGAGGTGCTGGTACACACTGGACAGCATTTCGACGATAATATGTCGGAGCTGTTCTTCCGGGAAATGTCCATTCCTCAACCTAAATACAATTTGGGAGTCAACAACTTGGAGAATGCCGATATGACGGCCCTGATGATGGAGCGTCTGAAGCCAGTACTTCAGCAAGAAAAACCTGATTTTGTGGTGGTTTTCGGGGATACCAATTCTACCTTGGCAGGGGCTAAGGCAGCCAAGAACTTGTGCATAAAATTGGCACATGTTGAATCGGGTTTGCGTTCTTTCAATATGGAAATGCCCGAGGAGCACAACCGCATGGAGACCGACCGCCTGAGTGATGTGCTTTTCTGTCCGACCCAAACCGCAGTGGAGAATCTTCAGAAAGAAAATATTGATAATCAAAGAAATAAGATAGTGTTATCGGGCGATGTGATGTATGACGCAGCTTTGTTTTATGCGGCATCAGCACGGAAACCACAGCTTGATGTAGCTGGGGATTTTCTGTTGGCCAGTGTGCATCGGGCCGAAAACACCAATCACCCGGAAGCGTTGCTTTCAATCTTCGCGGCGCTGGAAATCTTGGCCCAAGACAGGCAGCTGGTATTGCCCTTGCATCCCCGTACCCGGGCGAAGTTGGCAGAGTTGAATTATGATTTCGATCATTCCAACATCACATTTATTGCACCGGTAGGCTATTTCGAAATGCTGTATCTGTTGCAGTATTGCCAACTTGTGCTGACTGACAGTGGAGGTTTGCAGAAAGAGGCGTATTTCTTTGGAAAGCAGTGTGTTACTTTGCGCAACGAAACCGAATGGGTGGAGCTGGTTCAGCAAGGGGTGAATGTTCTGGCTGGCACAGCAAAAGAGAAAATCATCCATTGTGTCCAGCAAAGTTTGTCACAACAGATGATTTTCCCGTCATCTTTGTATGGCGACGGTCACGCCGCCGAAAAAATCACGCAGACTTTATCACTTTTAATGTAGAGCTTTGCCCATTGTCTAAATACAAGCGGATAAAATACATGCCATTGGGATATTCCGTCAGATCAATAGTAAAGTTCGAGTCTTCTATTTTGTTTTCTATCAATACTTTGCCATAGATATCAAATACTTGGATTTTCGTTCCTGTCAATTGTTCATTATTCATTGTTAATTGCACATTGATCACCCCTGATGTGGGATTTGGCCCTATGGTAGCGTCAATTAACTGGGTTTCGCCTATGCTGTTTTGGGAAACATTCAAAATCTTCATGACATTCTGAGCTGGATAGTAATTGTCGTTGCCTGACTGGCTGGCCGTGATGATGGCTTGTCCCGCATTCATGAGCAATAGTACGCTGCCATTGACGGTGGCTACATTCTCGTCGCTGCAAGTGTAACTTACTGGTAGTCCCGATGTGGCGGTGGCAGTAAGCACAAGGTAAGCGTCGCTCAAAATGACATTTAACTCCTGATTCCATGAAATGGATTGCTCTTGCATGATAGGGGTATTTTCAGTAACATTCAGCACTTTCATCACATTTTGTGCTGGCAGATAGTTGTTGTTGCCAGCTTGGCTTGCCGTGATAATAGCTTGGCCCACACCTGTGAGAACAAGGATATTGCCATTAACTATGGCCACATTTTCATCACTACAGCTGTAGCTAACTGGCAAGCCCGACGAAGCGGTGGCTGATAGGGTTAGCATTCCATCTGATAAGTTCACGGAAAGATTTTGCTCCCAAGAAATTGTTTGCGGTTGAGGTTCTTCACCGCCAGCTTCATTCACGGTCAGTATTTTAACCACTGAAGGAGCAGGATGATAATAGGCATTGCCAGCCTGTGAGGCGGTGATGACGACCTGCCCAACTCCTAACAAGGTGAGGACATTGCCGTTGACGATAGCGATATTCTCATCACTGCAGGTATAGCTTACAGGCAAACTTGACGAAGCAGTAGCCGTCAATTCCAACGTGCCATCATTGATATTGGCGGTCAGGGTTTGGTTCCAGCTGATGCTTTGGTCAAGGACAGGGGCGGACACATTCAGGATGAGGCTCACATCCGCGGCGGGTTGATACAAGGTGCTGCCAGCTTGTGAGGCCGTGATTAGGGCTGCACCCACACCAACGACAAACAGCGTGTCATTACTGAGATAGGCAATGGTTTCATCGCTACTGCTATAACTCACAGGCAAACCAGATGTAGCGGTGGCAGTCAGTTTGATGGGGGCATCTCCTAAAGTGGCGGATAACGTTTGGTTCCAGATAATTGCCTGGCTCATGGTGGTTTGCGTACACTCGTAGGCTCCTATGTCAGCAATATTATTGAAAATACGGGGGTTGCCATCCATGTCGGTGTCGGGCAGGTAGGTGATGAAGGCGGTATTGGGGTCGCCGGCATCCACTAAGGGAGAATTAGGCTGCACGTGCCAGTCGGCATTGAGATTCGAGTAATCTGTGGAAATGGTGTTGGTACCTACCATAGACGATGGTGCAACGAACATTGGTTGTGTCAATGAGTCCAACACAATGTTGGTGCTGTCAGCGGCGAAAATATTGTCTGGGTTCGTTGGACATGCGCAATAAGTGTAGGGGAGAGTATAATTGTTGGACCATGATAAATTGGAGTTTTCACCGCCGCGTTTGTTGTTCACTGCCACCGTATTCTTGACGGTCGCCGCTTTGGTGGTACGGATACCACCGGTTCCGCTGGTGTTAGTGGTCTGTGCCAAATTGTTGGTCACCACGCAGTTGGTCATATTTAATCGTCCTACAGGATAGCCAGCGTAGGAACTTGACGTCGATCCGTTGGCATACGTTACCACTCCGCCTGTCACATCAATTCCTTCAGTGGAAATTGCACTGTTGTTGGCAATCACACTGCCAATGATGTGGGTGCTATGGGTGTAAATGCTGATACCGCCGGCAATGTAAGGTCGATAGTCTTCACTGCTGGCTGTGGAGGCTGTGGAGTAAACGATGTTGTCGATGATACGCGAATTGATGATTCTCCATTCATTCCTCGTTTGGTTGTATGAGAAATTGTTGCTCTGTGTAAGGATGCCTCCTGCCTTTGCGTTCAGCCCGGAAGCGGTGTTCTTTGTGATATCGCAGTTGTTGACGATGATGGTGCTGTAGGGTACTATATAAGCTGCGTTGAATCTCATACCACCGAACACAGAGCCAGTGTTCTCTGTGATTACACAATTTGTGAATTCGTAAGTGGCACCGTAGGTTTGTCCACCGCTATACATGCTTACACCGCCATTGGTGGTGTTTCCTGAAATCTTGCAATCAGATACTTTGAATGTGGCTTGATAGTATGAATTGCTATAAGACATCCCCAGATACAAACCGCATGCATTGTCGGTCATGGTACAATTGGAAATAGTATAGGTGTTGTTGGCTTCGCTGTAAACACCATATTGATTGCCACCTTTCACATAAAAACCGTCAAAATCGACAGGCCTGCAATTGTAGGAGTTGTTGTAGTACATGTAGCCATTGATGGAAACCGCATAATTGTTGCTGTGCTGTGCGTCGATAACAGAGCTCGAGCTGTCGGAAGCAATGCCGTAAGTGAGGGCCTGCCGCTCATAAAGGTGGCTCTCTGTTCCGGCAAAACCACCATACACATGCGTGCTGCTCTTGATGGTGCAGGCAGGATAGGTGCCCACCGCCACAAATACAGAGTCATTGTTCGGTGAGGTAATTAGAGCCATAGCTCCGTTGATGGTGGCTTTGGCCGTAGCCCATGAAAGTCCGTTGTTGCTGTCATCTCCACTGTTGGAGACGAAATAAGTGGTTTGTGCGGAGATGGTTAGACTGGAAAGAATAGTCAAAATAAGTGNNTATAAAAAAACAAGTCTGCTAAATATGAAGGCTTGTTGTATTATTAAGATTTGCAAAAATACGAAAAACTTTTCATTTTTTCACCCCGCTATTTTGTAAAATACTAATATTTAATCGTTTATATAAAATTCAAACCTCAAGAATATATTCANNCTTGAATTTTTTTTCTTGAAGAAGAAATTTGATAAAATTTCCTATTGCAGTTTGAAACTGATAGGAATAGCGAAATTAACCCTGACTTTTTTGCCGTTTTGCATGCCGGGTTTCCATTTGGGCATGGCTTTGATTACTCTCAAAGCTTCTTCGTCGCAGCCGCCACCAATGCCTTTCACGACTTTAACATCGGAGATACTTCCGCTCTTTTCCACAATAAATGAGACCAACACTCTGCCTTGGATATTCTTTTCCTTGGCCGTTTCTGGATATTTGAGGTTTTCGGAAAGATACTTCTGCATTGCTTCCATTCCGCCAGGGTATTCAGGCATCACTTCGGGTTTGTTGTATACGCTGTCCTTTTCTTCTGCGGGAAAAGTTATTTTGACTTTGAGGTCGTTGGAACTGATTTTTGTTTCATTGTCCTCACCCGTAGAAATAGAGAAAGGCTCAACGCTGTAAGAAATGCCGTTACCATTATTCTCCTCTTCTTTCATTTGGATTTGATCATTGAGAGTACCATCTGCATTGTAATTGGTAATGGTGATTTGTTTATGCGACTCGTTTGTGACAGGGTCGATAACCTCTGTAGTCTCGAATTTAAGGTAAGAACCGTCTTCGTTATAAATGACAGTATTTTCGAATTGCGGAACACCGTAGTCATCAAAGAGTTGGACAGGGTCCATTCCCTTTGTGGAAGAATTTTCAGCGGTTGTTTGTCCCTGTGCCGTCACTTTGGGGCTGGCGACCAACAACGCCGCTAATACAGGCATGATGACCAGTAGCCTCCACCAGAGACGTCTGGTCTTTTCGTTACTTGT
>LXOW01398129.1_pt1 | contig 28387 bp, 23 predicted proteins | sample 1368591 | NCBI WGS metagenome assembly LXOW01 (sample SAMN04884650, study PRJNA319009) | bovine gut metagenome | isolation source: Cow rumen | host: Bos taurus | place: Italy: Legnaro (PD) | collected 2014-07-09
CCGAGTCAACTAATCTTAGGGTTTAGACATAATGACAGTCAACCCAAATCAGGAAACGTCAATTTTTTCTGAAGCAAATAAGGAACGCTTATTAATCAATAACCTAGGGTTATCGTTCAATAACCTAGGGTTATCATATAATACTCTTGGAGTATCGTTCAATACTTTTGGAGTATCATCCAATACTCTTGGAGTATCATTCAATACTCTTGGAGTATTATGAAGCAAACGTAGATTTAGTAGTAGGCAGGAGTCCGTAGGCTTCGGACTCGCAGTCCGTGCCGTTCGGACTGGCAGTCCGTCGGGACGGACTAAAAAACGAGACGGGAGGCTACAGTTCCTGACATTAATACTGGAACACCATGCAGGCCCAGTCGCCGTCGTTCTTGGTGGCTGTGAGCTTTAATCCTAATTGCTGTGCCTTGCTTTCAAGCAGGGTGCAGTCGCTTTCGTAGAAGCCGCTGAGGATGAGGGTGGCACCAGGTGACATCATGTTGACGAAGCGGGGCATGTCTTGAAGAAGGATGTTGCGATTGATGTTAGCCAGCACGAGGTCGAATTTTCCCTCAAGGGTGTCAAGCACGGAACTGTCGCCACAAAGCGACGTCAGACGGTTGTCCACATGGTTGATGACAGCATTGTGGCGCGTATTGTCAGCACTCCACTCGTCGATATCGTAGCCTACGCAGGAGTCGGCTCCCAGCTTCAGGGCACAGATGCCCAGGATGCCAGTACCACATCCACAATCCAAGACGCGCTTGCCTTTTAAGTCCATATCGAGTAGGGTAGCGCAAATCATGCGGGTAGTCTCGTGAGTGCCCGTGCCAAAAGCCAGATGGGCATCAATCTCGATTGAGATGATGTCTGATGTTTGAAGTTTGAGGTCTGATGGCAGGTGGCGCCCGTCGTGGATGATGATGCCTCTTCCATCTTCCTTCTGACTTTTTACCTCTATTGGCTCGAAGCCTTCCTGTTCCCATTGCTCGTTCCAGTCTCGGTCCTCCGCCTCGCGAACATTATATATAATATGGGTGCCCTCGAAGGGAAAGTCGGCAATGGCGTTGTCCAAAGCTTCACGGTCAAAGAGCGACTGCTGCACATAGGCCAGCAAGCCAGTGGGAGTCTCCTCGAAAGTTTCGAAACCAGCCTCGGCAGAGAGGGCAGAAAGTATGTCACGTGCATCCTGCGAACAGGGCGTAATGGTCATTTCAACTTCGTAGTATTTCATGTCTTTTATGTTAAATCTGAGCACAAAATTACAAAAAATAGGGAAAAACCTATCCGTTCTTAGGGTTTTTCCCTATTTTTGCATTAAAATTAGCAGTATTTTTGCATCGTGAACATATAATTAAACGCAAAAGAAGATGAAAAAGCTTATCCTACTTACAGCAGTTGCGGCCTTGCCACTCACCATGATGGCACAGGACGACGATATGTACTTCGTTCCTTCGAAGGAGAACGTGGCCAAGGAGGCTAAGACCTATGGTATGCCAAAGAACGTCTATTACTCGGGTAGCGACCGAAGCGTGGATGAATATAATCGTAGAATGAGGTCGAGGGTGGAGCCTATCGATTCGGCAGGCAACGACATCATTGACTTCTCAGCCGTGCGTGGCGTCTATCCAGACTCTACCTTGGCGTATGAACACGATTATAAGTACACCAAGCGGCTGAGCCGATTCGAGGGTTATACCTCGACCTCGGATGCCTATTGGGAAGGCTATCGCGATGGACGCTGGTCGTCGCCTTGGTATTATTCCAGCTATTACACTTGGTATGATCCCTGGTATTGGAACGATCCTTGGTACTATGGCTATTACGGCTACTACGGCTACTACAGCTGTTGGTATTCACCCTGGTATTACGGCGGCTACTATCGCCCATACCGCTATTGGGGATGGTACGGTCCACGCTACTATGCCCGAAGCTACTACCGTCCGAACCGCGACTATCAGCGACTTATTCGCAGCAATCCTCCTGCAGGATACAGATCCTATAGCAATGGTGGACGTGTGACTTACAGTCGAGGTTCCTTTGGCAATGGCTCTACGATGAGTCGCGGAACGTTCGGAGGTAGTTCTACACGCTCAAGTGGAGGTAGTTTCGGTGGAGGACGCTCCGGTGGTGGTAGCTTTGGCGGCGGAGGCGGTAGCTTCGGCGGAGGCGGTGGACGCTCAGGTGGCGGCGGAGGCGGTGGAGTCTTCGGACGCGGACGTTAATTGATTATTTTAAAATTTGAAATAAACTATGAAGAAATTATTCATGATGGCTGCTCTCATCGTAGGCACAATGCCTATGGCAGCCCAGGAGACATACGAGAATGTGAAAATAGCGCAGGAAGACCTGAACGGTACGGCTCGCTATGTGGGTATGGGTGGAGCTATGGAGGCTCTGGGTGCTGATATTTCGACGATATCGTCCAACCCAGCAGGTATCGGACTCTTCCGCAAGTCAAATATCAATGTTTCATTCGGTCTGGTGTCGCAGGCCAATGTCTCGAATGCCGTTGGTGGTAACAAGACTAATGCCTCGTTCGACCAGGTGGGCTTCGTCTATGCCTGTCGCACCAACAAGACGTCGTATCTGAACTTTGCGTTCAACTTTCACAAGAGCCGCAACTTCGATATGATACTGTCGGCAGCCGCTCCTTTGGACAGGGCTTCCCAGAGCAAGCTGACTTATGCCAAGGACCGCAATGGCCTGTGCTATCCCATGAAGACGGTGACGCAGGAAGGTGTGACAGTTGAGGTTCCCGATTATACTCGTCCTTATGCTTCATGCAACCAGTTGGACGACATTTACTCTCAGGAGTTGAATTTCTTCCAGAATGCCTATTTCAACAGCAGCGACTACAAGTTCGACCGTGCCCACAAGGGTTACATTGGTGAGTACGATTTCAACATTTCGGGTAACATCAACAACCGCGTCTATCTGGGTATGACAGTGGGCATCCATGATGTACACTACAAGGGTTACAGCGAGTATCGTGAGACGATAACGGAGATGGTGCGTTTTGGTGAGCGGACATCTCTCAATGAACCCCTTGTTGTAGCAGATTCGCGTGAGATTACGGGTACCGGTTTCGATATCAAGGCAGGTGTCATCTTCCGTCCTGTTGAAGCTTCGCCTTTCCGCATTGGTCTCAGCGTGGCTACTCCTATATTCTATGAGCTACGCACTAAGAACTCGACAACCATCTCCGATACAGAAACTACTTTCAGGACTGATGGCAGCAACTATAAGTTCAAGCTCTATACCCCTTGGAAGTTCGGTCTGAGCCTGGGTCATACTATCGGCACACAGATTGCCCTTGGTGCCAGTTACGAATATGCAGACTATACCTCGATGGACACCCGCAATATTACAGGCAGATACTATGACGCTTGGTCAGGTACCTATTCTGATAATTCTTCCAGCGACAAAGAGATGAACGATCATACTGATCGTACGCTGAAGAGTGTTCACACGGTGAAAGTGGGTGCAGAATTCAAGCCTGACAAGGACATAGCCCTGCGTATTGGCTACAACTACGTCAGCCCTATGTTCAAGAAGGATGGTTTCAAGGATGGTACGCTTAATTCTAATGGTACTTACTATGCTTCAGCTACAGATTTCACCAACTGGGAAGATACCCATCGTCTGACGGTAGGTGGTGGCTATACCATTGACCACTTCAACATCTCGTTGGCATATCAGTACAGCACAACCAAGGGTACCTTCTATCCTTTCATGAGCTATACCGATAATTCTGATCCCCAGTATGATAATATAGCTGATGGTGTCAGCGTGAAAAATAATCGCCACCAGTTGTTGCTGACACTGGGATATACGTTTTAAGGCGCGTTGCGCCAAATGAGGAATGAGAAGTGAGAAATGAGAAATTAAAATGAAGAAATGAGGAAATGACATTGCGCCACCCTCATTTCTTCATTTCTCATTTAGGGCCAAAGCCCGTCATTTCTTATTTCTCACTTCTCATTTCTCATTTGGAGCTCGCTCCATTTAGTAGCTTCTTGCTATGATGACGCGGTGCTTGGCAGGTTTGCCAGTAACCATATCGACACCAGGAGTCTGCTCGTAAGCGAAGGGCACGCAACGGATAGTAGCCTGAGTCTCCTCCTTGATTCTGGCCTCCGTCTCGGCAGTACCGTCCCAATGGCAGAGGAAGAAACCGCCGTCCTTCACCTTCTCCTTGAACTCCTCGTAGTTCTCGCACTCATAGACGTGCTCGTCGCGATATTTGCGAGCCTTCTCGAAGATGTTCTTCTGGATGTCCTCCAACAACTGCTCAACATACTGGGCAATACCCTCGATAGAGCGAGTCTCCTTCTCCAACGTGTCACGACGCATTACCTCAATAGTGCCGTTCTCCAAGTCGCGGGCACCCAGTACCAAGCGAACAGGAACACCCTTCAGCTCATAGTCGGCAAACTTGAAGCCGGGACGCTTGTTGTCGGCATCGTCAAACTTGACGCTGATGCCCTTTGAGCGCAACTCGTCAATGATGGGTTGTACCTCCTTGTTGACAATCTCCATCTGCTCAGGCTTGTTGGCAATAGGGATAATCACTACCTGGATAGGAGCCAGACGTGGAGGCAGTACCAGTCCGTTATCGTCGCTGTGTGTCATGATGAGCGCACCAATCAGACGGGTAGAAACACCCCAAGAGGTAGCCCATACATATTCCGGCTTGTTCTCCTTATTAAGATAGGTAACCTCGAAAGCTTTGGCGAAATTCTGTCCGAGGAAGTGGGAAGTACCACTCTGTAGCGCCTTGCCATCCTGCATCATAGCCTCGATGGTGTAGGTGTCCAAGGCTCCGGCAAAACGCTCTGTTTCACTCTTCACACCCTGAAGCACAGGAACAGCCATCCACTCCTCAGCAAACTGAGCATAGACCTTCAGCATCTTCTTGGCTTCCTCTTCGGCCTCTTCCTTGGTGGCATGAGCCGTATGGCCTTCCTGCCACAGGAACTCAGAAGTGCGGAGGAAAGGACGGGTACGCATCTCCCAGCGCATCACGTTACACCACTGGTTACACATCAAGGGCAGGTCGCGCCATGACTGAATCCAGTTCTTATAAGTGTTCCAGATAATCGTCTCGGAAGTAGGACGTACAATCAATTCCTCTTCGAGCTTGGCAGAGGGATCCACCTCAACACCGCTCTTGTCGTCCTTGGCGCGCAGGCGGTAGTGGGTCACCACAGCACACTCCTTGGCGAAACCTTCTACATGCTCAGCCTCTCTTGAAAGAAACGACTTAGGGATGAGCAGGGGGAAATAGGCGTTCTGAGCACCCGTTTCCTTAAACATCTTATCCAACTGATGCTGCATCTTCTCCCAAATGGCATAACCATAAGGCTTGATGACCATGCAGCCACGCACAGCACTCTGTTCAGCAAGGTCGGCTTTTACCACCAAATCGTTATACCACTGGCTGTAATTCTCGGCCCGCTTAGTTAATTCTTTTAATTCTTTTGCCATATTTTTCTTTAAATGTTTTAATTTTGGGCACAAAATTACAAAATAATTATGAATTATGAATTATGAATTATGAATTATTTCGTATCTTTGCAAACAGAATTGATATGTTTCACTAATTTAAAAGCTAAAAGTATGAAAACAAAAATTATTTCTTTGTTGCTCTGCGTTGGTATGATTTGTGCTTGTAACAATACGCAGAAGGGTGCAGGTATTGGTGCCGGTGGTGGTGCCGTACTTGGTGGTATCATTGGTGCTATTGCAGGTAATACAATGGTTGGTGCTGCTATCGGTGGTGCTGTAGGTGCTGGTGCTGGTGCCATTATCGGTAAGAAGATGGACAAGGCTAAGGCTGAGGCTAAGAAGGTAGACAATGCTCAGGTTGAGACTGTAACTGATGCTAACGGTCTGCAGGCTGTGAAGGTAACCTTCGATTCTGGTATCCTGTTTGCTACCGGTAAGGCTGACCTCTCTCAAAGTGCCAAGAACTCGCTGGTACAGTTTGCCAAGGTGCTGAACAACAACAAGGATTGCGACATTGCCATCATCGGTCATACTGACTCTACTGGTTCTGATGCTGTCAACCAGCCCTTGTCAGTAAGCCGTGCCAACAGCGTGAACAACTATCTGAAGTCTTGTGGCGTTAGCAGCGCTCAGATTAAGAGTGTTGAGGGTCAGGGCTCTACCAACCCCGTTGCTGACAACTCTACAGAGGCAGGCCGTAAGCAGAATCGTCGTGTAGAGGTTTACATGTATGCTTCACAGAAGATGATTCAGCAGGCTGAGGCTGGTAAGCTGCAGTAATGAATGCGCTGATTCAGAAAATCAAGCAGACAATTAAGTGGATAGTGGTGGCTTTTTTTGCTTCCACTATCCTTTCTGTTGTAGCCCTACGCTGGCTACCTGTATATTTCACTCCCCTGATGTTCATCCGTTTAGCGCAACAAGTGGATGAGGGGAAGTCAATGACGCTGCACCACCATTGGGTACCGCTGGAAGAGATATCGCCCTCGCTGCCGACAGCGGTGATGGCTTCGGAGGATGCCCGTTTCCTGGAGCATCACGGTTTTGACTACAAAGCCATTGAGCATGCTGCTATGCGTAACATGAAACATCCCGAAAAGCGCAAGTTAGGAGCCAGCACCATTTCGCAACAAACCGCGAAGAATGTGTTTCTGTGGCCAGGACGGTCGTGGGTCCGCAAGGGTTTCGAGGTGTATTTTACTTTCCTGATAGAACTGATGTGGTCTAAGGAGCGCATCATGGAGGTGTACCTTAACTCTATTGAGATGGGCGATGGCATCTATGGTGCCGATGCGGTGGCTGAGCATCATTTTAATACTACTGCCGATCAACTGACGAAGGCACAATGTGCGTTGATTGCCGTTTCTCTGCCCAATCCGCGCCGTTTCAACTCTGCCCGTCCCAGTGGCTATATGCTGAAACGTCAAGCTCGTATACTACGAGAGATGCGCTTCGTGAAAAAACTATAATAATACTGCCTATATATGAAGAAAGAAAAAANNCTGATAGCCGTCTCGTTGCCTAATCCACGTCGTTTCAACTCAGCCCGTCCGAGTGGCTATATGCTGAAAAGACAATCGCGAATACTGCGTGAGATGCGCTTCGTGAAAAAACTATAATACTGCCTAGTTATGAAGAAAGAAAAAAAGTTCCATTCGTTTGCCACAAGACTTTCACAATGGGTGATGCTGGTGCTGTTTGTCATGATGTCCGCATTAGCCATCTTTATCTATTACATCACTGGTTCGGTTCTTTTGGAAACCGAAGCTAGCACGATTAAAAACAGTATGAAAAGCGCAGAGCGTAGTATCAGTGATATGATGTCGGACGTGATGGTGGCAACTGATAACAACGTGTTTGACATAGAACGTAATCTTTCAAAGCCAGACGAGATGCAGGCTATCATGGAGCGTATCGTAAAACAAAACAAGCATATACGCAGTTGTGGTGTCAGCTTTATTGAAAACTACTATCCCTCGAAGGGACGCCAATTCTGTCCGTACGCTTGGCGTAGCGACAGTTCGGAAGTACAAGTGCAACGGCTGGGCGATGTTGTCAGTGACTATCTGAACAGCAAATGGTTTAAAGAGGCACTGGCAAAGGATTCTGCCTATTGGTCAGACCCTTTTGTTGACGGACATGATGGCAAGACACCTCTGGTTGCTTTCCTTCAACCTATTCACGACCAGCAGGGACGTGCTGTGGCTGTCATGGGTGCCGATTTGTCACTCGACTTCATGACAGAATTTCTGGAAGAACAAGACAGTCTTACAGAGGATGCTATGTGGATTGTTCAATCAGACATACCGCTGAGAAGTTATATGTTATCGCAGGATGGTACCTACCTGACACACCCTGATTCTTGGCACATCATGAAGGGAAATTTCTTCCAACACGTAAAAGATTATGATGACGAAGATGGAGTGGCCAAGAATGCTATCAAGGAGATGAAGGAAAAAAAGGTAAGTAATAGTGAGACGGATTATATGATGATGATCAACAGAACTCCTTCTTATCTTTTTTATGCACCTGTAAAGGGAACAGACTGGATATTGGTAGTGGTTGCTCCCAGGGTAGTGCTCGACTTGATGGGACTGGTAGTGGGTTTATTCATGCTGGTGGTGGCGCTTATCATCATACAAGTTACCTTCTTGGTTTGCAGGTTTGTCATCAAGCGTTCTGCGAAACCTTTGAAAGTGTTGGCAGATGCAGCCGATATGGTGGCTCAAGGTCATTTCGACACACAACTGCCATCCATCAAGCACAACGATGAGATTCACCAGTTGCGCGACTCGTTTGAAAACATGCAGCAATCGCTGGCAACCTATGTGGAAGACCTGAAAACCACAACGGCGGCAAAAGCCTCGATAGAAAATGAACTGGAGATAGCCCACGGCATACAGATGAGCATGTTGCCGAAAACTTATCCCGCTTTCCCATATCGTAACGATATTGACATCTATGGGCAGGTCACGCCAGCCAAGGCTGTTGGCGGTGACCTCTACGATTTCTTTATCCATGATGAGAAATTGTTCTTCTGTATTGGAGACGTGTCGGGCAAGGGTGTGCCAGCGTCATTGGTAATGGCGGTCACACGTTCGCTGTTCAGGAATATCGCTGCACATACTGCCCACCCGGATAAAATGGTAATGGCACTGAATGAGGCATTGAGCGACAATAACGAGACGAATATGTTTGTTACGCTCTTCGTTGGTGTGCTCGATTTGCAATCAGGTCATCTCAGTTATTCAAATGCAGGTCATGATATGCCATTGTTGTTGACGGATGACGAGGTGATTGTCCTGTCTTGCGACTCCAATGTACCAGCAGGTGTCGTACCTGGTTGGAACTTCACTTGTCAGCATCTGGAGATGAAGACAGGTACTATGATTTTCCTCTATACTGATGGTCTTAATGAGGCTGAGGACATCCATCATAATCAGTTCGGAATGGAGCGTATGCAGCAGACAGCAATGAATGCAAGTCGTATTCCTCAGCAGTTTATATCAGTTATGAGAGAAGAGGTGGCGAAGTTTGTGGGAGACGCAGAACAAAGCGACGATCTGACGATGTTAGCCATCCAGTATAAAAAATAACCAGCTATCAGCGAATCATTTAAAGTCCAGTAAGATGATAAACGAGAATTATATATACGTATTGATGTTGGCGATTGCCTTGTCCATCATCATTGTCATGGCCTCTATCATTATCCCCATTCGTCTTTTCAACTGGAAGCGGTGGAAGGGACTTATCCTGGGACTTGTGTTGCAGCCTATAGTATGTGCCATTCTGATATCCTGTGTGTTTATGGGAATCGTTGGCTACACAGAATCCAAGGCGAATCGTCAGAGGGAATCTGCTATGGTTGCCGTGTGTACGTTTCGGGCAGATTCTGCAAAAACGGATACGCTGAGATGGTATATTAAAACTGACGAAGAATGCTTCCAAGTAGATGATAACGACATCAAAGCTTTTGATGTTATCCGACTTGATCAAGCCAGTGTGGGTGTGGAAGATAGAATTGTCGTTAAGTTTAACGTGAAGAAAAAACAAGTTGTAGCCACTGATTTTGATAAGCCTATCAAGGTAGAAAAGGTGGACTGGGAACAGGTGCGAGACTATTTGAACAAGAAATAACATCATCATTTGTTGGTATTTTAAGGTGTAAAGTTGTTAATGTTGAATTTATTTGCTACTTTTGCAGATAAATTATATAAGGTATGAATCTTTCGGAACTGAAGACAGGCGATAAAGCCTATATAGTAAAGGTAAAAGGACATGGTGGTTTCCGCAAACGTATTGTGGAAATGGGATTCATCAAGGGGCAACGTGTGGATGTCTTGCAGAGTGCTCCGTTGCAGGACCCTGTGAAATATCGGGTGATGGGGTACGAAGTAAGTCTGAGACGCCAGGAGGCCGAGAAGATAGAGGTGACTGACGACGAGCGTGAGGCTGCAGAAATCAGTGAGCCTCAAAATGTTGCCACTACAGCCCATTATGCTACACATTCTGCCCGTCATACCATTAATGTGGCTTTGGTGGGTAACCCCAATTGTGGCAAGACTTCTCTCTTTAACTTCGCATCAGGTGCCCATGAACGTGTGGGTAACTATAGCGGTGTCACGGTAGATGCCAAAGAGGGCTATGCGGACTTTGAGGGCTATCACCTGAAACTCATTGACTTGCCTGGCACCTATTCGCTGTCGGCTTATTCTCCAGAGGAGTTGTATGTTAGAAAGCAGTTGCTGGAAGATACCCCTGATGTCATTATCAACGTCCTTGATGCTTCGAATATCGAACGTAACCTGTATCTGACTACTCAGCTGATGGATATGCACCTCAGAGTGGTGTGTGCGCTGAATATGTTTGACGAGACGGAGCGCCGAGGTGACCACTTGTCCATTGATACGCTGAGCTCGTTGTTGGGTATGCCGATGGTGCCCACGTCGTTTAAGACGGGTAGGGGATTGCCTGAATTGCTGCGTGAGGTGATTCATATCTTTGAGAGTCAGGAGGGACACGACAACTACTATCGTCATATCCATATCAATCATGGACATGAAATAGAGGATGGTATTGCCAAGATGCAGACGTTCCTGAAAGGCAATGACTTGCTTCGTCTGCGCTATAGTACCCGATGGCTGGCTTTGAAACTGCTTGAGAAGGACCAGAAGGCAGAAGAGGTTATAGCATCGCTTCCTGAGTGCAAACAGATATTGGCTGCTCGAGACACGGCCATACATCGTGTGAAAGAGGAGACGGGAAACGACTCGGAGACAGCTATCATGGATGCCAAATACGGTTTTATACGTGGTGCGCTGAAAGAGGCAGGCTACACAGTAGGACAGATGGAGAACACGTATCATGTGACTCATAAGCTTGATGCGCTTGTTACCAATCGTTGGCTAGGATTCCCCCTTTTCTTCGCCCTGCTGTTCCTAATGTTCGAGGTGACATTTACGTTAGGGCAGTATCCGATGGATTGGATTGATGCTGTCGTAACATGGTTGGGAGAGTGGATAGGCAACGCCATGAGCGACGGTCCTTTGAAAGATATGCTGGTAGATGGTGTTATTGGTGGTGTTGGAGCTGTCATCGTGTTCCTGCCACAAATCCTGATACTTTATACGTTTATCTCGTTGATGGAGGATTCCGGCTATATGGCTCGTGCTGCTTTCATCATGGATAAGCTGATGCATGGCATGGGCCTACACGGGAAATCGTTTATCCCATTGATTATGGGCTTTGGCTGTAATGTGCCTGCCATCATGGCTACACGAACTATTGAGAGTCGCCGTTCGAAACTGATTACGATGCTGATATTGCCTTTGATGTCGTGTTCTGCCCGCTTACCTATTTATATTATGATAACGGGTGCCTTCTTTGCTGTACGTTATCAGAGTCTGGTTATGGTATCGCTCTATGCCATAGGAATCATCCTTTCCGTTATCATTGCACGCGTGTTGAACACATGGGTTATCAAAGGCGAGGACACACCATTCGTTATGGAGTTGCCTCCCTATCGTTTCCCAACGGCGAAGGCCATCTTCCGCCATACTTGGGAGAAAGGTAAGCAGTATCTGAAGAAGATGGGAGGTGTCATTCTGGTAGCATCGATCATCGTATGGGCATTGGGCTACTTCTCGCCCTCGGGTGTTGCCGATTCGTTGGAAGATAGTTTTATCGGAATGTTGGGTAAGGCTATTGAACCTATATTCTTGGTGCAGGGTTTTGATTGGCGATTGGATGTCAGTCTGATAGCAGGTGTTGGTGCAAAAGAGATCGTGGCTTCAACCATAGGTGTGCTCTATGGTGACAGCACTTTCGGTTTCTCTGCGTTGACGGCCTATGCTTTCCTGCTGTTTGTTCTCATCTACTTCCCCTGTATAGCAACTATTGTTGCTATCAAGAATGAGAGCGGTTCGTGGCGTTGGGCAGCCTTTGGAGCTGTATATACAACGGTGTTGGCATGGATAGTGTCGGCTGCCTTCTATCAGATAGGTTCGCTCTTTATCTGATTAGCCTATTTGATGGGTTCCATGTGGAGGGAAACATGCGTATTGGCACCAAAACGTTGTTTTAGTTTCCGTTCAATAGTTGTCGCACGTTCGTGAACGCTATTCAGGGGGAGTTGTCCGTCCATCCTTATGTGGGCTTCAATGGCGATGCGGTTACCTATACGGCGTGTTCGCAGGTTATGAGGCTGTTGTACATCACCGAACGACTGTATAATCTGTACAATCTCCTGTTCTGTTTCTGCCGGTAATGAGCTTTCCGTCAGTTCGTTGATGCTTTTCTTCAGCAACTCGTAAGCCACCTTAACCAGCATCAGACCCACCACAATGGAAGCCAAAGGGTCAAATACTGCCCAGCTGTTGCCTAACCAGATGGCTAAACCGATACCGATGGCAGCACCTACTGACGAGAGGGCATCGCTGCGGTGATGCCAGGCATTGGCAATCATCACTTGTGAGTTCAGCACCTTTCCACGATGTGAAGTGTACTGATAGAGTATTTCTTTGATAGCTATCGACAATAAGGCAGCCCATAACGCTATCCATCTCGGTGCTTCGAGTTCTTCGCCATTTAGCCATGCGGTAAACTTCATCACGCCTGAGACTATAATACCTGTTGCTGCTGCCACTAATGCCAAGCCAATCAGAAACGAAGCAATGGTTTCAAACTTGCCGTGTCCATAGTCGTGAGATTGGTCTTGTGGCTTGGCACTGATGCTGACAAATACCAGTACCAGGATATCTGTGACAAAGTCGGATAGCGAGTGAAAGGCATCGGCAACCATTGCTGAGCTGTTGCCTAATATGCCGGCTATAAACTTAAAGGTGAGCAGGGCTGCATTGCCCGCACTGCCTACCAAAGTAACCTTATAGATTTCTTTCTTCCTGTTCATACCATTACAAAGGCTTGTGCTATTCGTGGTGATAAGGCTCACCTTTTATAATCGTACACGCTCGATAAATCTGTTCGGTAAAGGTGAGTCGTATCATCTGATGGCTGAATGTCATTTTTGAAAGCGATACCTGTTCGTTGGCTCGGGCATAGACATCCTTAGAAAAGCCGTAAGGACCGCCNNGGACCGCCGATAATGAAGATAAGGCGTCGTGCCGTATTGCGTTTCTGTTCCAGCCAACGGGCAAACTCTATACTGCGATATTCCTTTCCGTGTTCGTCAAGCAGAACAACGGTATCGGAAGGTTGCAATTGCTTCAGGATCAGTTCTCCCTCAGCTTGTTTCTGCTGTTCTTCCGAAAGGTTCTTGGTGTTCTTCAGTTCAGGAATGGTGACTACTTCAAACGGCATATAATGATTGATGCGTTCCACATAATCGCTGATGCCGGCGATGAAATGCTTGTTGACGGTTTTACCGACTTGAATCAGAATCGTCTTCATCTTCGATTGCGTAAATGCTCTTGCCATGATGGACTGGGCAGAGCGTTTCATTTTTGTCGATGGGAGGATATTCGCCGCGACGTTTGGGATTCATGGGGAACCACCCTTTTTGGACACGCTTCTTCTGGGAGAAGAGTTCGCCGATACCCCATAGTGCCGAGGCTCCGAAGACTCCAACAATAGCAGAGATAATGGTGTTCTCGATGAAGAGGGCTGCAACGATGCAAGCCAACCCGATCAAGAGATAGACAACCCAGGGACGAGTGCCCCAGTAGTATTCTGTCTTAATGACGATGGGGTGCCATATCCCGATGGTGAGAAAGGTGCTGACAGCAATGATAATACCTGTGAAATACATAATCTATCGGGTTGAATGGAATCCTTCCAAGTTCTGGTAACGACGTTTCATCATGTGTTGGTAGATGCTACGCATCCAATAAGGTTCGGTAACGGTGAATGCAATGCCGATGAAAATCAGTAGCAGGTAGGCTGTCTGGTTGTCGAAGATGGTTTCGAGGACTATTGCTATCACAACAGGGGCAAACATAGCAATCATCGAGAGGATGCTCTGCCACTTGTTCTCCATCTGGTTCTTACCCGTAATCTTCTCGTTAAGGGGTAGGGTGTCTTTATTGATGATAGCCAGATGGAAGAGCATGCAATAGACGGGGCCAGTAGCTGTAAACAGATAGGCCAGAATCATGAGAATGGAGTATTGTCCCATGATGACTGGAGGCAACTGCAACAACAGGGGCAACAGCAGTATGGCGCTGTAATAATAGTATTTTGCGCTCAGCAGTTTCAGAATATTCTCTTCGTGCACCATCAGCAAGTCAATATAATTGCCTTCGGGACACATGACTTTTGCCAAGTTGCTGGCTCCGAAGAATACGAAGGCATAAAGGCAGAGGAAATTGCGCATATAGCTGCCTTGATAGATATCGAGAAAGGCAACGGCTATAGAGAAGAAGGTGATGAGGCAAATGCCGGAAATAAATCGGGAGCGGATAGCCTTGTTGCGCATGGTGCTCTTAATCTCCAGTTTCAGGTATTCACCAATTTCTCCAAAGCGGTTCAGCGTATTAAACTCGCTGACGTGCTTCAACTTCGTGTTCTCCTTCTTCGAAATCTCGTCATAAACCAAATGCATCTGCAGATGGCGGTTGATGGCAAAGAGCACTACAAACAGGATGGCTATGATGCCGAATAACAGCCATAATGAGCCGTGTTGGTCAACGAAATCCAAAACGAAATCGGTATATTTGTCAATCATGGCGTCGGGCAAGAATAAGAAGGGACCTATCAGCAAGCCATAAACTACGGCAGGCAGTGCCCCCCAGAGTATATGATGGTTGACCAGTGTGCGAACGAGCAGATACCATTGGCTGTTGACAACTACCATGAGATGCAGGAGGAAGAGCATGCCGATGGCTCCCCATCCGCTCAGTCCGCCACACCATACAATAAAGGTGTAGGGTAGGAATACCGTCATCCAGAAGAAGTTTCCACCTTCAAATATCTGTGAAACCAAGAAACACTCAATGGCCGTATATTTGCTGATGGGAGTCAGCAGGTAAGGCTTTACCAGCATGAGCGGTGTCTGTTGCGTGGCAAAACGAGCACCGAAATCCACGATGAGCAGGAAGGGCATTGTATAGAAAATCATCTCGGGAACGTCCTCTTTGGCTGCTATCCATCCCAGGAAGGTGGCTAGTGCAATGAACTCTAAGGCCATGATAGCCATGAAGAAATACCCGAAAAACTTGCCATACTGATTGGCTTCGAACATCGGATGCCGTTTCACACTCAGTTTGGTGTTTTTGCGAAGCAGGAAAAATAGTTGTATCTTGTTCATAAGTACCTTAATGTCACAAAGTCAAATGTCACAATGTCTCTTATCGTAAGTCAATGATTTCTGCAGAGGGGAAATCCTTGGAGTTGAATCGGAATGTCCCATCGGCCATGTTTGCCTTCTTGAAATTCTTGATGTCTATCGTGGTCCATCCCTTCTGCTGTTTCATACGAATCTGAGAGGGGGTATATGACTTCTGGTTGACCAGAATATACATCTCGCTGATGCCTTTCTTGCCAGTGGCTTTCAGATGCACCTCGAAGTTGCCGCCCTTCTTCGTCATCGTATAGGTATAGCCGTTCTTATACATATAGATGAAGTTATAGGGGTTGATGGCTGCAAGCTCAGCATCAGTAGGATTTGATACATTCACCTCATCGTTGTCTTTCACATAGGTCCACTGCGTCTTTCCGTCAAACCAGATGGTGGCTTGTGGCGTAGAGGCGTGGAACTTCTTGCCCTTGATGGCAATGGTGCCACTGGCATTCATGTTGTTACCCTTGATGGTAAAAGACGCAGAGGCACCCGTTTTGTTGGATACCGTAGCGGCTGTCTTGTCTAATACCTGTTTGGCTGTCTGCGCTTCTGCAAGGCTAGTGAATAGCGAGCAGTGAATAGCGAGCAGTGTCACTAACATGAGCCATCTGTACTTGCTTATCCTCTCCATTGTGATAATAGATTTTCAAGACTGTTCTCGTCCATGATTAATACTTCGCGAGGCTTTGAACCGTGAGCGGCTCCTACAATGCCTGCCTTTTCCAACTGGTCCATCAGTCGTCCGGCTCGGTTGTAGCCGATGGCGAACTTACGCTGTATCAAACTCGTACTTCCGCTCTGCTCGCGAACAATCAGTCGTGCTGCATCCTCGAACATTGGGTCAAGGTGCTGCATGTCAACATCATGACTCTCGCCGCCCTCACCATCGTCAGTATCCGGCTCAGGCAGTTCGAAGGCAGAGACATAACCCTGCTGCTGGGCAATGAACTGGTTGATGCGTTCCACTTCCGGGGTATCCACAAAGGCACATTGTACACGAACAGGCTCACCGCCGTTCAGATAAAGCATGTCACCACGACCAATCAGTTGCTGAGCACCAGGACGGTCAAGAATGGTACGTGAGTCAATCATAGCACCTACACGGAAGGCAATACGACTTGGGAAGTTCGCCTTAATCGTACCGGTGATGATATTGGTGGTAGGACGCTGCGTGGCAATAATCATGTGGATACCAACGGCACGTGCCAGCTGGGCAATACGTGCAATGGGCAACTCGACTTCTTTGCCTGCCGTCATGATCAAATCGCCAAACTCGTCGATAACCACAACGATATAAGGCATATACCGGTGACCGTGTTCTGGGTTCAGTTGCCTGTCAATAAACTTCTTGTTATACTCTTTGAGGTTACGTGCCTGAGCCATCTTCAGCAAGTCATAGCGGGTATCCATCTCCTTACACAGCGAGTTCAGGGTACGGATAACCTTTGTGACATCCGTGATGATAGGCTCCTCGCCATCATCGGGCACCTTAGCCAGGAAATGTTTCTCGATAGAAGAATAGACGCTGAACTCCACCTTTTTCGGGTCAACCAGCACGATCTTCAGCTCGGCAGGATGTTTCTTATATAATAAAGAGGTGATGATGGCGTTCAGTCCTACGGACTTACCTTGTCCGGTAGCACCTGCAACGAGCAAGTGGGGAGCTTTGGCCAAGTCAAACATAAACACCTCGTTGGTAATGGTCTTACCTACGGCACAAGGCAGTTCCATCGTTGATTCCTGGAATTTCTTCGAGTTCAGGATGCTCTCCATCGATACCGTGCTGGGCTTGGCATTAGGTACCTCAATACCAATGGTTCCCTTGCCAGGTATTGGTGCGATAATACGAATGCCCAGTGCTGAAAGGCTCAAGGCAATATCGTCTTCCAGGTTACGGATTTTGGAGATGCGGACACCTGGTGCTGGTGTAATCTCGTAAAGCGTGATGGTAGGACCTACCGTTGCCTTGATGCTGCTAATCTCCACGCCAAAGTTGCGAAGCACATCGACAATACGGTTCTTGTTGGCGGTCTGTTCCACCATATCGATATATGGCTTTCCGTCGTCCTCGTACTTCTTCAGCAGGTCGAGGGTAGGATAGTGGTAGTTCTCCAAATCGCGCTTGGGGTCGTAAGGTGTGCTGATGTCTCCATAGTTGCCCACAAGATTGTCACCTTTGGCAGCCTCTTCCTCAGAAGCTTCCTCAATCTCCATATCGATGTCTTCAATGTCATTGTTTTCTTTGACATCAAAATTGTCATTGATTGGAGTAACAACGGTTTCAGCCTGTTCCTCCTCTGTCTCAGGTGTGTTGATATCCGTAAATTCAACGGTTTGCTCTTGTGGGTCGTCAAACACCTCTGGATCTTCCAGCGTATTCAGCATATTCGTCTTTTCATCTTCCGAGTCCCCCTTGCCGATATGGATTTCCATCGGTATCTTTTTCAGATAGCGCAGTGGGTTTAGCAACTTGCGGATGATGATAATCGTCTCCATACTCAGATAGGTGAGGAAAGCAATAGCGGTCAATGCCAGCACAGCCACCAGTCCGGGAATACCAATCAGTCCTTCTATCTGCTGGCTGACGGCCAATCCGTGGTCACCACCAGGGTTAAAGCATGAATCCTCAAAGAAAGGCAGTAGGAACTTTGCCATCGTGATAGAGCACCAAACCATGATAAGCGTCAGGCACATGAACCATTTCAGCAGTTTCACCTTAAAGGCTCGCATCAGCGTGACGGAAATCATCAGGATGAAAACAGGTATCAGGAATGCTGCCAGTCCGAAACAACGCTTGATGAAGAACCAGGCTGCATAGGCACCCAAGGAGCCACAGGCATTCTGGAACTCCTGATTCTGATTCAGTATCTCGCCAGCGCGTGGAGCCTCTATCATGCTCTGGTCTGCCTCACCTGTTACCAGGAAGGAAGCAAAGGCCCATGTCAGATAGCCTGCAATGAACAGCAGGCAGAAGCCAAGCACGAAGTTGATACGCTCGTTGTGGAAAATGTGGTCTATGCCGATGGCTTGTTGGAAGCTCGCTGTCTTCTCCGAAGCCTTAGTTGTTTTCTTTTTTGCCATTGTGTCCTTTTTATTACAAAGTGCAAAAGTACAAATAAAAACTTAGATTTCATCATAAATCTGACGATTTTTGTTTTTTTTGCATTACCTTTGCAGCCAAAATGAAGAAAACGATTTTTAACAGATACGATAAGAGTAAGATTGCCGAGTTGCCCAAAGTGTTGTTTGAAGGGCGAATCGTCGTAGTCTTGACAGAGTCAGAGGCTCAGAAAGCCGTTGATTATCTCTTGGCACAGCCTATTTTGGGCGTTGATACGGAGACGCGTCCTTCGTTTAAGAAGGGTAAGATTAACAAGGTAGCCCTTCTGCAGGTGTCCAGCCATGAGGTGTGCTTCTTGTTCCGTCTGAACCAGTTGGGTATTTCGCCTGCCATCAAGCGTCTTCTGGAAGACAAGAAAGTGCCCAAGATAGGGCTTTCGTGGCACGACGACCTGAATATGCTGCACAAGGCGGGAGACTTTGAAGCGGGAAACTTTATTGATCTGCAGGATCATGTAAGGGAGGTGGGCGTTGAGGACCTGAGTCTTCAGAAACTCTATGCCAACTTCTTCGGGCAGAAGATTTCCAAGCGCGAACGGCTGACCAATTGGGAGGCTGATATCCTGCTGGAGAAGCAGAAACAATATGCGGCTACGGATGCCTGGGCGTGCATCATGCTTTACGAAGAGCTGATGCGCTTGGAGCAAACGGGCGATTACGAACTGATAAAAGTGATAGACGATGTACAAAGAAATTCGGCTTAAACGGGGTAAGGAAGAGAGCCTCAGACGGTTTCATCCCTGGGTGTTCTCAGGAGCCATTCAAAGCATGGATGAGGGCATTGGCGAAGGTGAGGTGGTGCGTGTAGTTACCAATACGGGCGATTTCATCGCTGTCGGCCACTATCAGCAGGGCTCTATCGCCGTGCGTGTATTGTCTTTCTCCGATGTGCAGATTGCCGATGAATTCTGGCATTCCCGTCTTTTGTCGGCCTTACGGATGCGCCAGGCTATTGGTATTGCTGACAATCCCGACAACAACACCTATCGTCTGGTACATGGCGAGGGTGATCATCTTCCGGGCTTGATAGTCGATGTCTATGGGCAGACGGCTGTGATGCAGGCTCATTCTATCGGTATGCATCTGTGCCGCAAGGACATTGCCCGCGTATTGAATGAGGTGATGGAATGGCGCATTTCACATATTTATTATAAGAGCGAGACTACGCTGCCCTTCATGACTGCCGACGATATGAATGGGTTTTTGGTGGGCGGTTCTGACGATAATATTGCTACCGAGAACGGCTTGAAGTTCCGTGTTGACTGGTTGAAAGGTCAGAAGACGGGCTTCTTCGTTGACCAGCGTGAGAACCGTTCCTTGCTGGAGCATTATGCTAAGGGCAAGCGTGTGCTGAATATGTTCTGCTATACGGGTGGCTTCTCGTTTTATGCTATGCGTGGCGGTGCTGAGCTGGTGCACAGCGTTGACAGCAGCGGCAAGGCCATTGAGCTGACACGTCAGAATGTGGAACTGAACTTCCCTAGCGATTCCCGTCATGAGGCTTTTTGCGAGGATGCGTTTAAGTTCCTTGAAGGCATCGGTAATCATAATGGTCAATGTTCAATGGTTAATGGTCAATGTTCCTACAACCTGATTATTCTCGACCCGCCCGCCTTTGCCAAGCATCGTGGTGCCCTGCATAATGCGCTGAAAGGCTACACGCGCTTGAACCAGAAGGCTTTTGAGAAGATAGAGAAGGGTGGAATCCTCTTTACGTTCTCTTGTTCGCAAGTGGTTACCAAGGACCATTTCCGCAATGCGGTGTTTACGGCAGCGGCACTTGCCAAGCGTAAGGTGCGCATCTTGCACCAATTGCATCAGCCTGCCGATCATCCTGTCAACATCTATCATCCCGAGGGTGAATACCTAAAGGGTTTGGTACTCTATGTGGAATAAGGTAGAGGTATATATCGAGAAACATAAACTACTTAAAGCCAACAACTTGTACATTGTTGCTTTAAGTGGTGGTGCGGATAGTGTGGCGTTGCTTCTGTTGTTAAAAGAGCACGGTTTCAACGTACACGCAGCCCATTGTAATTTTCTTCTTCGAGATGCTGAGTCCGATAGAGATGAGTCGTTTTGTGTGTCGCTCTGTCAACAGCTTGGAGTAGAGCTGCATCGTGCCCATTTTTGTACTCGTGAATATGCCGAATTGCACAAAGTAAGCATTGAGATGGCGGCCCGTGAACTACGCTATCGGTGGTTTGGACAACTGTGTCAAGACCTTGGTGCGGCAGGCGTCTGTGTGGCTCACCATCGTGACGACTCGGTGGAGACGGTACTTTTGAACCTTGTAAGGGGTACGGGATTGCGCGGTTTGACGGGCATTCAGCCACGAAGTGAATTGGTGGTTCCTTGTGGACAAGACGTACAGAAGCAGATGAAATTGGTGGTTTTGCGACCGCTTTTGTGTGTCTCGAGGGCTGAAATCGAGGCCTTTTTGGTTGAAAGGGGGCAGGAATATGTCACGGACAGCACCAATCTGGAGGCTGACGTGCAACGGAATGTCATACGCTTGGAGGTGCTTCCCTTGCTTCGAAAGCTCAATCCTGCCGTCGCTGAAAACATACAGCGGACGGCAGAGAATTTAAGCGAAGCACAGCAAGTATTAATAGTAACAATTGCTAGTATTAATAGTAGCAATATATTGAATCTGAGCGACTTGAAAAAATATGGTTCAAGTGAATATTTATCATTTGAATGGCTCAGGAAATATGGTTTTAATGGTGATCAGGTTCGTCAGATATTGGACGCTGAGACGGGTAGAATCGTGAGTTCTGCGACGGGTTATGACGTCTTGAAGGACCGCGAACGTTTGATAGTTGAACCTGCGCTGGAACCCTTTAATCCTATGCGTATTCCCGAGGAGGGAACGTATGTTTTGGATGGAAACAAGCGTTTTTCAGTGCGTAAAAAGCCTGTTTACGTCTCGAAAGAATCCCATATTGCAACCCTGGATGCTGCTAATGTCCGGTTTCCGCTGACCATCCGTAGGGTGGAAGAGGGTGACTGGATGCAGCCTTACGGCATGAAAGGCAGGAAGTTGTTGAGTGACCTTATGACCGACCGGAAGATGACCGTCTTCGAGAAACGTCGCCAGTTGGTTGTGGTTGATAGTCAAGGAGTTGTCGTATGGCTAGTGGGTGTGCGCGTTGATCAGCGGATGACCGTTTCGGCAACTACAGACTTCGTGTTGGAATTTTGTTTTTCCTGAATTTTCGTCCCATCGTCCCATTGTCCCATCGTCCCATTAAGCATGTTCGACATTGCATCGTGCCCTATATATAAATATTATTATATTATAATATAATAATATTTATTATAATTATCAACTCATGGTTTTGTTCCGTCAGCCTCCAACATCCCAAACCACCTTAATGGGACGATGGGACGTTGGGACGCGGGACGTTTTGCTGGGATTGTATTGTATTTGCGCATTTTAACATTTTAGCCAATGCGAAATTTGGTGGTTTGAAAAAAAATGCTTACCTTTGCACGTCATTAAGAATAATAGTAAGAAAATATCGATATTTATGAGTAAGAGATTTGCCGAACACAAAGGCTTGAATTTGACGCAGACGAACAATGACGTGCTGCAGATGTGGAAGGAGAAAAACGTCTTCTGGCGCTCCGTGACGGAGAGGGAGGGTTGTCCGCAGTTTGTATTCTTCGAGGGTCCTCCCTCGGCCAATGGTCACCCCGGAATCCATCACGTGCTGGCGCGCAGCATCAAGGATACCTTCAACCGCTACAAGACCATGCAGGGTTTTCAGGTAAAGCGTAAGGCTGGTTGGGATACTCACGGACTGCCTGTAGAGTTGGGCGTTGAAAAGGAGCTGGGCATCACGAAGGCCGACATTGACAACAAGGAGAGCGACAAGTATATCTCAACAGAGGATTATAATAAGAAATGTCGTGAGAATGTGATGATGTACACCGCCGAGTGGCGTGAGTTGACGGAGAAGATGGGTTACTTTGTTGACCTGGACAACCCCTACATCACCTACGACAACAAGTATATTGAGACGTTGTGGTGGCTGCTGAAGCAGTTCTATCAGAAAGGCCTGCTCTACAAGGGCTACACCATCCAGCCTTATTCGCCCGCAGCCGGTACGGGACTTTCCAGCCATGAGTTGAACCAGCCCGGTTGCTACCGTGACGTGAAGGACACCACCTGTACGGCTCAGTTCAAGATGAAGAATCCGAAGCCCGAGATGGCTCAGTGGGGTACGCCATACTTCCTGGCTTGGACGACTACCCCGTGGACACTCGCTGCCAACTCAGCCCTCTGTGTAGGTCCGAAGATTGACTATGTGGCCGTACAGACCTATAATCCCTATACTGCCGACAAGATTACCATCGTTTTGGCAGAGGCTCGTCTGAATGCCTATCTGCCCGCCGAGGGTGCCATCACGGATGGTGGCGAACTGCCTGAATACAAGAAGGGTGAGAAACTGATTCCCTATCGCATTGTGGCCCGTTACAAAGGTACTGACCTCGTAGGCATGGAGTACGAACAACTGATGCCCGCCATCAAGCCGATGGGCGACGCCTTCAAGGTGATTCCTGGTGACTATGTAACGACTGACGATGGTGCCGGTATCGTACATATCGCTCCTAATTTCGGTGCTGACGATGCCTTCGTTGCCAAGAAGGCTGGCATCTGTCCTATCGTGCTGATAGACAAGAAAGGTGCAGAGCGTCCCGTGGTGGACCTGCAGGGTAAGTACTTCGTCATCGAGGACCTTGACCCCGAGTTTGTTAAGAACTACGTCAACGTTGACGAGTGGAACAAGTTTGCAGGCCGTTACGTGAAGAACGCCTATGACGACACGCTGACCGACAAGGACGAGACGCTGGATATCAGCATCTGCATGGACCTGAAGGCGCAGAANNCCCTTGGATTCGTGGTTCATCAAGAGCACAGCCAAGAAGGAGCGCATGTCCGAGTTGAACAAGACCATCAACTGGCAGCCTGAGTCAACAGGAACAGGACGCTTCGGCAATTGGCTCGACAACCTGAACGACTGGAACCTCTCTCGTTCACGCTTCTGGGGAACACCGTTGCCCATCTGGCGTTCAGAGGACGGCGAGGAAATCTGTATCGGTAGCGTTGAAGAACTGTACAACGAGATAGAGAAGGCCGTCAAGGCAGGCTTCATGAAGAGCAATCTGCTGAAAGACCAAGGCTTCGTACCTGGTGATATGTCGCAGTCGAACTACGACAAGATAGACCTGCATCGCCCATACGTTGACTATATCGTATTGGTGAGCGAGAGTGGCAAGCCCATGAAGCGCGAGTCAGACCTGATTGACGTGTGGTTTGACTCAGGTTCCATGCCTTACGCACAGGTTCACTATCCTTTCGAGAATCGCGACCTCATTGACAAGGGTATTGCCTTCCCCTGCGATTTCATCAACGAGGGTGTCGATCAGACACGTGGCTGGTTCTTTACCTTGCACGCCATTGCCACGATGATATTCGACAGCGTAGCCTTCAAGAACGTGATTTCTTCAGGACTGGTGCTCGATGCCAAAGGCAACAAGATGTCGAAGCATGTCGGCAATGTGGTCAATCCGTTCGAGATGATTGAGAAGTACGGCTCGGANNAGCCGTAAGTTCTTTGGCACCTTATATAATACGTATTCGCTCTTTGCGATGTATGCCAACGTCGATGGCTTTGACCCGCAGACACCACAGATTCCCGTCAGCGAGCGTCCTGAGTTCGACCGTTGGATTCTCTCTTGTCTGAACTCGCTGGTTCAGGGTGTTCAGAAGGAGATGGACGGCTATGACCCAACCCGTGCGGGACGTCTTATTGACCAGTTTGTGGACGAAGACCTCTCCAACTGGTATGTCCGCCTGAACAAGAAACGTTTCTGGGGCAAGGAGATGGACAACGACAAGTTGGCTGCCTATCAGACGCTGTTCGAGTGTCTGATGACCATTGCCAAACTGTTGTCACCTTTCGCTCCCTTCTTTGCCGACCAGTTGTATAAAGACCTTGGCGGCGCTTTGGACAGCGTTCATCTGGATCAATTCCCTGCATTCAATGCAGCCCTTGTCAATAAGGACCTCGAAGAGCGTATGGCTATTGCCCAGCGTATTACCACTGTTGTGCTGTCACTGCGTAAGAAGGAGGGCATTGCAGTGAAGCAGCCCCTGCAGACACTGATGATTCCGCCCGTTGACCAAGCTCAGCGTGAAGCCATCGAGACGGTGAAGGACATCTTCCTCCAGGAAGTGAATGTGAAGGAGGTGAAGTTCGTAGAGGGTGCCGGCATCCTGGTGAAGAAGGTAAAGTGTAACTTCCGCACCATGGGTAAGAAGTTCGGCAAGGACATGAAGGCTGTAGCGGCTGCTGTTGCCGAGATGACGCAGGAGCAGATAGCCGAACTGGAAACCAACGGCAAGCTGCAATTGGGCAGCTATGAGATTTTGGCTGAGGACGTTGAGATCATCAGCGAGGATATTCCCGGATGGCTGGTAGGCAACGACGGCAACCTGACCATTGCCCTCGACATTACGCTGACGGACGAGTTGCGTGCCGAGGGTATGGCTCGTACGCTGGTGAACCGTATCCAGAACATGCGTAAGAAGAGCGGCTTGGAAATCACCGACCATATTCGTGTCAGCATTGAACCCAACGAGGCATCCACCAAGGCTGTCGAGGCCTTTGGCGACTATATTGCCCGTCAGGTGCTGGCTGACGACTTGAAGCTGGAGGCCAATGATGGACAGGCTGTAGAATTTGATGACTTTAAACTGAATATTAAAATAACTAAATCTTAATGCAATTATGGCAGAAAAAACACGTTACACGGATGAAGAACTCGAAGAGTTCCGTGAAATTATCAATGAGAAACTGGCTCTTGCCAAGCGTGACTATGACCAGATGATGAGAGTGTTGATGAATCAGGACTCCAACGATGTTGATGACACGTCACCAACCTATAAGGCGCTGGAAGAGGGTAGTGCTACCCAGTCGAAAGAGGAGCTTATCTCGCTGGCAGCCCGTCAGCAGAAGTTCATTCAAGGTCTGAAGGCTGCTCTGACCCGTATCGAGAACAAGACTTACGGCATAGACCGTATGACGGGCAAGCTGATTCCCAAAGAGCGTCTTCGTGCCGTTCCACATGCTACGCTGAGCGTGGAGTCAAAGATGGCTGGAAAGAAATAAGAGGTAAGAGGTGAGAAAGAACTCTGGAATTATAAAAAGAGGATGGCTGGCTGCGTTTCTCGTAGTCGCTATCCTCGTTATCGACCAAGTCATCAAGATTTGGGTCAAGACACACATGACGCTTCACGAGCAGATAGAAATCTTCTCGTGGTTCAAGATTGTGTTCATCGAAAACAACGGTATGGCTTATGGTATGGAGATTGGCTCCAAGCTGGTGCTCAGTCTCTTCCGTGTTGTCGCTGTCAGTGTGCTGGGCTATTATATTGTCCAGCAGGTCAGAAAACAGGCACGCTATGGTTACATTGTCTGCCTGTCAATGGTGATGGCGGGAGCAGCCGGTAACATCTTCGACTCGATGTTCTATGGTCTTATTTTCAACGCCAGTTCAGAGTTCTATACCAGTTATTTCGTACCGTTCGGCACGGGTTATGCCCCGTTCCTGATGGGTAAGGTGGTGGATATGTTCTACTTCCCTCTTATTGTCACTACTTGGCCTGACTGGGTACCCATGTTTGGCGGACAGCCTTATGTGTTCTTCAGTCCCATCTTCAACTTTGCCGACGCTTCCATTTCTGTCAGTGTCGTGCTCGTGTTGCTGTTCTATCGTAAGGAAATCAGTGAGATAACGCTCAAGAAACAAACGCCTACAACGGAATGAAGCATAGTTTTCTCTACCTATTTATATTATGGTTGGCAGTGGCTTGTACGCCCACAGTTCCCAGTCAGTATATCCAGCCTGATGAAATGGAGGATATACTCTACGACTATCATGTGGCACAAGCTATGTCGAAAACAACGGGTAGCGACAATTATGAATACAACAAGCATCTGTATATCGGCGCCGTGTTGAAGAAATACGGGTTGAGCGAGGCCGAATTTGACACGTCGCTGGTCTATTATTACAGCCGAGCCGACAAGTTCCACGAGATTTATGCGCATGTGAGCGACCGTCTGAACGAAGAGGCGAAGCTGTTGGGAGCATCTATGGGTGATATCAGCCGTTATTCCCAGTATAGTGCTACGGGCGACACAGCCAATATATGGTCTGACGTTTCTGATGCCTTGCTCATTCCACGTCCTACACAGAATCGCTTTGAATTCACCATCAAGGTGGATACAACCTTCCATCTGGGCGACTCGTTCATGTTCCAGTTTATGTCGGAGTATCTCTATCAGACCGGTTCCAAGGATGCCGTCGTGTGTATCGTCACCAAGTATGAAGGCGACAGCATTCTCCAGACAGCTAATCATGTATCCGTTGCGGGCCTGACACAGATACGTGTGCCAGCCAACAATAAGAAGAAGTTGAAGGAAATGTACGGATTTATCTATCTGAACGATGGTGGTGACATCTCTGAGACACGTAAGATGATGTACATCAGTCAGCTACAATTAATACGATTCCATTCAAAGGAAATACTGAAAGCCGATGAAACAGCCCAAAAAGACTCCGTACAGACGGATAGCTTGCAACGAGTTGGTAACCCTGGAGGGTCAGTGCCTGACACTCTGCGTCGTAGAATTATCAGAGGACGGCAGGGTGGTACGCCATTACCCCCTAGTGCAGGAGCAGGCATTCACCGAGTGGATGCAAGGCCGCTTACAATTAAGGAATGACGCTGACGGGGCTGTCCGTTTATATCATAACGACAAACCAATTAACTTAAAAAGATAAGACTATGAATCTGAAAGTACGTTTAGCGGTAATGAACTTCTTGGAGTTCGCCGTGTGGGGAGCCTACCTCACTTGTATGGGAAATTATCTGGGTGTTGCCGGACTGGGTGACAAGATTTCCTGGTTTTATGCCATTCAGGGCATTGTGAGCATCTTTATGCCTACTTTGATGGGTATTGTAGCCGATAAATACATTCAGCCCCAGCGACTGTTAGGCCTCTGCCATTTGCTGGCTGGTGGCTTCATGATTGCCTGCTTCTGGATGGGCGACGAGGTAGGACACGGCAATGAGATTCTCAACAAGTCGCTGTTCATCACACTCTATACACTGAGTGTGGCCTTCTACATGCCCACCATTGCGCTGACCAACACCGTTGCCTTCACGATACTGAAGGATAACAACATGGATACCGTCAAGGACTTCCCGCCCATTCGTGTGCTTGGCACCGTAGGATTCATTGCCGCCATGTGGTTTGTCAACTGCGCTTTCATCGATGAGACAGGCTTTGGTCACACCTTGGGCCATAATCCTCATAAGTTCCAATACACCTACTATCAGTTCCTGGTATCTGGTCTGCTGGGTGTGTTGCTCTTCCTGTACAGCTTCACACTACCTCAATGTAAGTTGGAGAAGAAGGAAGGGAAAATGTCGCTTGCTGAGAGCCTGGGCCTGAATGCCTTCAAGCTGTTCAAGCGCCGCCAGATGGCCCTGTTCTTCATCTTCTCGGCATTGCTGGGCATGTGTCTGCAGGTCACCAACGGCTTCGCAGGTCCTTTCCTCACCAGTTTCAAGGGCATCCCTGAGTTTGCAGACTCCTTTGCAGCTAACAACGCTACCATGCTGACCTCCATTTCTCAGATTAGTGAGGCCTGCTGCATCCTGATGATCCCGTTCTTCCTGAAGCGCTTTGGCATCAAGGTGGTCATGCTGATGTCGCTCTTTGCATGGGTATTCCGCTTTGGCTTCTTCGGCATTGGCAATCCCGCTATGCCTGGAGTCATCTTCTTCATACTCTCCTGTGTGGTCTATGGTGTCGCCTTCGACTTCTTCAATGTCTCTGGCGGTATCTTCGTCGATCAGGAGTGCGACCCGAAAATCAAGGCTTCTGC
>LXOW01265274.1_pt1 | contig 28332 bp, 25 predicted proteins | sample 1368591 | NCBI WGS metagenome assembly LXOW01 (sample SAMN04884650, study PRJNA319009) | bovine gut metagenome | isolation source: Cow rumen | host: Bos taurus | place: Italy: Legnaro (PD) | collected 2014-07-09
ATTCTGAGCGCAAGCGAAGAATCTTTTTTGAGAAGCGCGAAAGAACCTCAAGGAAAATAGATCCTTCGTCGACTGACGGCTCCCCAGAATGACAGAAACCACCGTGTCATTCTGAGCGCAAGCGAAGAATCTTTTTTGAGAAGCGCGAAAGAACCTCAAGGGAAATAGATTCTTCGTCGCCTACGGCTCCTCAGAATGACAGAAACCACCGTGTCATTCTGAGCGCAAGCGAAGAATCTTTTTGAGAAGCGCGAAAGAACCTCAAGGGAAATAGATTCTTCGTCGCCTACGGCTCCTCAGAATGACAGAAACCACCGTGTCATTCTGAGCGCAAGCGAAGAATCTTTTTTTGAGAAGCGCGAAAGAACCTCAAGGGAAATAGATTCTTCGTCGCCTGCGGCTCCTCAGAATGACAGAAACCACCGTGTCATTCTGAGCGCAAGCGAAGAATCTTTTTTGAGAAGCGCGAAAGAACCTCAAGGAAAATAGATTCTTCGTCGCCTGACGGCTCCTCAGAATGACAAGACTTATAAAAGGATGCTTCTATGCAAAACAGTATTTTTATCAAGGGCGCGCGGGAAAATAACCTCAAGAACATCGACCTCGAGATTCCCCGCGACAAGCTGGTGGTCATCACCGGGCTCTCGGGCAGCGGCAAGTCCTCCCTCGCCTTCGACACGCTCTACGCCGAGGGGCAGCGCCGCTATGTGGAGAGCCTGAGCTCCTACGCGCGGATGTTCCTCGGCCAGATGGACAAGCCCGACGTGGACTACATCGACGGCCTCTCCCCCGCCATCTCCATCGACCAGAAGACCACCTCCCGCAACCCCCGCTCCACCGTGGGCACGGTGACGGAGATCTACGACTATCTGCGCCTGCTCTGGGCGCGCGTCGGCGTGCCGCACTGCCCCAAGTGCGGCAAGGAGATCCGCCAGCAGACCATCGACCAGATCGTCGACCGCATCCTCGCCCTGCCCGAGGGCACGCGCATCCAGCTCCTCGCGCCGGTCATCCGGGGGCGCAAGGGCGAGCACGCGAAGGTCTTCGAGGACGCGAAGAAGTCAGGCTACGTCCGCGCGCGCGTGGACGGGAATATCTACGATCTCAGCGAGGAGATCAAGCTCGAGAAGAACAAAAAGCACAACATCGAGATCATCGTCGACCGCCTCGTCGTCAAGGACGGCGTCGCCCGCCGCCTGACCGACTCGGCGGAGACCGCGCTCTCGCTCTCGGGCGGGCTGCTGCTCGTGAATCTCGTCGGACAGGACGAGGATCTCGCCTTCTCCCAGAACTACGCCTGCGAGGACTGCGGCGTCTCCGTGGAGGAGCTGGCGCCGCGGCTCTTCTCCTTCAACAACCCCGCCGGGGCCTGCCCCACCTGCACGGGTCTCGGGATGCAGATGCTCGTCGATCCCGAGCTGATCCTGCCAAACCCGAACCTCTCCCTGCTCGACGGGGCGATCACCGCGAGCGGCTGGGGCAACCTCCGGGGCGACTCGATTTCGAAGATGTACTTCGACGCGCTGGCCAAGCGCTATCATTTCAAGCTCACGCAGCCCGTGAAGGAGCTCAGCGAGGAGGCGCGCCAGGCCATCCTCTACGGCACGAAGGGCGAGCCGCTGCAGCTGCACTACGAGCGCGCCGAGGGCTACGGCACCATCAAGCGCGAGTTCGAGGGCATCATCCCGAACCTCGAGCGCCGCTACCGCGAGACGCAGAGCCCCGCCATGCGCGCGGATATCGAGGAGTGCATGTCCGAGACGCCCTGCCCCGCCTGCAAGGGGCGGCGGCTCAAGCCCTCCGCCCTCGCCGTGACCGTCGGCGGGCTGAATATCGCGGAATTCTGTGAGCTCTCGGTCGTGGAGGCGCTGGCCTTTCTCGACAGGCTCACGCTCGGCGAGAAGGAGCGGCTCATCGCCGCGCAGATTCTCAAAGAAATCCGCGCGCGCCTCGGCTTCCTGCAGAGCGTCGGCCTCGGCTATCTCACGCTCTCGCGCACGGCGGCGACGCTCTCCGGCGGCGAGAGCCAGCGCATCCGCCTCGCCACGCAGATCGGCTCGAGCCTGATGGGCGTGCTCTACATCCTCGACGAGCCGAGCATCGGCCTGCACCAGCGCGACAACGCCAAGCTCCTGCGCACCCTCGCCTCGCTCCGCGATCTCGGCAATACCCTGATAGTGGTGGAACACGACGAGGAAACCATGCGTTTTGCCGATCATGTGGTGGATATCGGCCCAGGAGCCGGAATTAACGGCGGCAGAGTGGTGGCACAGGGCACGATCGAGGATATCTGCGCCGCGCCGGAGAGCGTGACCGGGCAGTACCTGAGCGGGAAGAAATCGATCCCCGTCCCCGGCGCGCGCCGGAGCGGGAACGGGCGGAGCCTCTGGATCCGCGGCGCGCGGGAGAATAACCTCAAGAACATCGACGTGGAGATCCCGCTTGGGAAGCTCATCTGCGTGACCGGCGTCTCGGGCAGCGGGAAATCCTCGCTCATCAACGAGGTGCTGTACAAGACCCTCGCGGCGGAGAAGAACCGCGTCAAGGTGCGGCCCGGCAAGTGCGACGGGATCGAGGGGCTGGAGGACGTGGACAAGGTGATCGCCCTCGACCAGAGCCCGATCGGCCGCACGCCGCGCTCGAACCCCGCGACCTATACCGGCGTCTTCAACGACATCCGCGACCTCTTCGCCTCCACGCAGGACGCGAGGCTGCGCGGCTACAGCCAGGGGCGCTTCTCCTTCAACGTCAAGGGCGGGCGCTGCGAGGCCTGCTCGGGCGACGGCCTGCTGAAGATCGAGATGCACTTTCTGCCGGACGTGTACGTCCCCTGCGAGGTCTGCGGCGGGCGGCGCTACAACCGCGAGACGCTGGAGGTGCGCTACAAGGGCAAAAACATCGCCGACGTGCTGGACATGACCGTGGAGGAGGCCGTGAGCTTCTTCCAGAACCAGCCGCGCATCCTCAATAAGATCCAGACGCTCTACGACGTCGGCCTCGGCTACGTCAAGCTCGGCCAGTCGAGCACGACGCTCTCCGGCGGCGAGGCGCAGCGCGTCAAGCTCGCGACCGAGCTCTCCAAGCGCAGCACCGGCAGCACGGTCTATGTGCTCGACGAGCCGACCACCGGCCTGCATATCGCCGACGTCCACAAGCTGATCGACATTCTCAACCGCCTCGTGGACGCGGGCAACACCGTCGTCGTGATCGAGCACAATCTGGACGTCATCAAGGTCGCCGACCACATCATCGACCTCGGCCCCGAGGGCGGCGACGGCGGCGGCGAGCTCGTCTTCGCCGGCACGCCCGAGGACTGCGCCGAGTGCGAAAGAAGCTTCACCGGCCAGTTCTTGAAGCCGATTTTAGCATAAGGTTTATTCCGCGGAAACTATTGATTGACTGGAGCAATCTATGGATCAGGACAGGGAGCTCATCGAGCTCACCGGGACGGTTGAATCCGTTATCTACAAAAATGAAGAGAACGGCTATACCGTGCTGCGTCTGCGCGCGGACAGCGGCGAGACGGTCACGGTCGTGGGCACCTTCCCCTACGCGGCGGCGGGCGAGAACATGATCGTGAGCGGCGAGTGGGGCAGCCACCCCTCGCACGGGCGGCAGTTCAAGGCCGCCTTTGCCCAGCGCCTGCTCCCGAGCGGCGCGCAGGCGATCTACAGCTACCTCGCGGGCGGCGCGGTGAAGGGCATCGGCCCCGCGCTGGCCTCCCTGCTCGTCGATCGCTTCGGCGACCGGACGCTCGAGGTGCTGGAAAACGAGCCGGAGAAGCTCGACGCGATCAAGGGCATCAGCCTCTCCAAGGCGCGGCAGCTCTCGAAGGAGTTCAGGCGCCAGACGGGGCTGCGGCGGCTGATGGAGTTCGTCTGCTCCTTCTCTCTGCGGCCGATCCTTGCGATGCGCCTGTACAAATACCACGGGGACGAGGCGCTCGAGCTGCTGCGCCAAAACCCCTATCTGCTCTCCGCCTCGCACATCGGCGGGAGCTTCGCGGAGGCGGACATGCTCGCGCTGTCCATGGGCTTCGAGGGCAACAGCCGCGAGCGCCTGAACGCCGCCGTGCTCTTCGAGCTCAGGCACAACTGCTCAAACGGGCACTGCTTCATCCCGCGCGAGAAGCTCGCCGCCGCGACGGCGGAGCTCATCGGCGTCGAGCCGGAGGCGGTCGAGGACAGCATTGCGGAGCTCATCGAGGGCGGGCTGGTTCGCTATGAGGAGATCGCCGGCTGCCGCGCCTGCTATCTGCCCGAGCTGTATGAGGCCGAGACCGACGCCGCGGCGCGGCTCGCGGCGCTGAGCCGCGGGCGCTTTCAGGAGCGGGTCGAGCTCGACGAGCTGCTCGCCTCGCTCGAGCACAGTCAGGGCATCCGCTACGCGGAGCTCCAGCGCCAGACCCTGCGCCTCGCGCTGGACAAGCAGCTCGTCGTCATCACGGGCGGCCCCGGCACGGGCAAGACCACGACGATCCGCGCGATCCTCGCGATGTACGACGCGCTGGGGCTCAAGACCCTGCTCGCCGCCCCGACCGGCCGCGCCGCCAAGCGCATGAGCGAGCTCACCGGGCGCGAGGCCGCGACCGTCCACCGCCTGCTCGAGGCGAAGTTCGCCGAGGACGGGGAGCACGTCGTCTTCGGCAGGAACGAGAAGGAGCGGCTCAAGTGCGAGGCCGTGATCCTCGACGAGTGCTCGATGGTGGACATTCAGCTGATGGACGCGCTGCTGCGCGCCCTGCCGCCCGCGGCGCGGCTGCTGCTGGTCGGCGACGCCGATCAGCTCCCCTCCGTCGGCCCCGGCAACGTCTTCTCCGCGGTCATCCGCAGCGGCGTCGCGCCGACCGTGCGATTGACCGAAATTTTCCGCCAGAAGGCGGACAGCCGCATCGTGCGCAACGCCCATCAAATCAACCGCGGCGAGCACCCGAACCTCTCCGAGAACGCGGGCGACTTCTTCCGTCTGCGCCGCCTCGAGGCCGCGGGCGGGGTCGAGACGATCACGGAGCTCTGCGCCGCGCGCCTGCCGCAGAAAATGGGCATCCCGAGCGCGCAGATCCAGGTGCTCACGCCCACGCGCAAGGGCGAGCTCGGCACCGCAAACCTCAACCGCCGCCTGCAGGAGCGCCTGAATCCGCCCGCGAAGGAGAAGAAGGAGAAGGCCTTCGGCGACTTCGTCTTCCGCGAGGGCGACCGCGTCATGCAGATACGCAACAACTACGACCTGCTCTGGCGCACGGCGGACAACAAAGAGAGCGGCCTCGGTGTCTACAACGGCGATATCGGCGTGATCGCCGCCATCGAGCCGGAGAGCGAGAGCCTGACCGTCGACTTCGACGGCCGCCTCGCGAGCTACGGCTTTGACGCGCTCAATGAGCTCGAGCACGCCTGGGCGATGACCGTCCACAAGGCGCAGGGCAGCGAATACCGCGCGGTGATCCTCGCGCTCGCGCCGAGCTCGCCCCTGCTGCTGACGCGCGGCGTGCTCTATACGGCCATCACCCGCGCGCGGGAGCTGCTGATCCTCGTCGGGGACGACGCGACGGCCAACCGCATGATCGACAACGTGCGCCAGACCCGGCGCTACACCGCGCTGCGCCTGCGCCTCTGCGCGCTCGCGGAGAGCGGTACGAAGTAACATACGACTGCAAAATACGGAGGTATTCGCCGTGAAAGCACTGACCGAGATGACAAACCGCGAGCTCTTCTGCGTCCTGACCGGCGACCGGGGCGTCTTGCAGCAGGCGCAGCTCCAGGAGCTGATCGTCCGCTACAAGGCCAGGCACCCGGAGAAGGTCGGCCAGCTCGGCGAGGTCGATCTGAGCGCCATCGTCGCGGAGATGTCCGAGGGCTAAGGAAACGCTGATTAATCCGTCGGTCACGCGTCTGCCGGCAAATTATTCGCCGGCTCTGCNNTTCAGATCCTGATGACGCAGTACCGCAGCGCGGCGGGGCAGCTGCGCGACCCCGGACTCCGGAACGAGGCGGAGCGCATGATCTCCGAGCAGCAGAAGCTGTTCACCGGCTTCTACGATCTGGTATAAGGAGGGCGCGGAAATGAACGATCAGCAAATCATGGAAAACCTGCTCGTCGGCGTGAAGCAGAGCTGCGATCTCATGCTGCACGGCTCGATCGAGTCCGCGACGCCGAAGGTACACGGCGCGTTCAGCACGGCGCTCAACAGCGTGCTGTGTATGCAGAACGACCTCTACCGGGATATGGCCGACCGCGGCTGGTATCCCCCCGACCAGGCGCCGCAGCAAAAGCTCGACGCCGTGAAGCAGAAGTTCAAAACCGTTTGCTAAGGAAACGCTGATTAATCCGCCTTCGGCGTCTGCCGGCAAGTTTTCGCCGGCTCTGCGTTACAAAAGCTTGAAATACACAAAGTATTCCTGCGCTTTTGTGCCTTGATCCGACGAAAATTTGCTCGGCATCCGCTCTCGCCGGATTTAATCAGCGTTTCCCTAAACCAAAATCCCCCCTGCGCGCAGCGCAGGGGGGATTTCTGTCGGGATCGCTCAGCCCCAGAGGGCGGTGAGCATCGGGATGATCTGCTTCTTGCGGGACATGACGCGCGGGAGGAAGACGTGCTGCTCCTTCGGCGCGGCGCCGAAGGCCTGCTGCACCACGTCGTCGCTGCCGACATAGAGCAGGTGCGTGCCCTCCTGCAGGACGTCGGTGATCATGAGCAGCACGAGATCGTAGTCGTGCTTTCTCTTCAGGCCGCGCATGAAGTCCAGAAACTCGCCGGAGCGCTCGAGGAGCTGCGCGGAGTCGTCGCAGGTGATCTGGCTGACCGCGACGTTCTGCCCCGAGATGTGGAACTGCTTGTAATCGGTGCGGAAGAGCGCCTCGGCGTCCTTGTCGAGATTGAAGGAGAAGAGCGAGCGGCCGAGCTCGTCGAGCGAGACGCCCCCAATGCGCGCGAGGCGCTGCGCCATCGCGATATCCTTCTTCGTGCAGGTGGGGGACTTGAAGAGCACCGTGTCGGACAAAATCGCCCCGGCCATGAGCCCCGCGAGGCGCGGCGGCGGCGCGACGCCGTTCTCCTGGTACATGGCGGTCAGGATCGTGTTCGTGCTGCCCACGGGCTCGTTGCGCACGTGGATGGGCTGCCCGGTCTGGATATCGGCGAGGCGGTGGTGGTCGATGATCTCCAGGATCTCCACCTGGTCGAGCCCGGCGACGGACTGGGCGGCCTCGTTGTGATCGACCAGCACGAGCTGCTTGCGCTTGGGGCGCAGCAGGTGATAGCGCGAGAGCGTGCCGACGACATGCTCGTGCTCGTCGAGGATCGGGTAGGAGCGGAAGCGGCTCTCCAGCAGGGTCTCGCGCACGTCGTCCACATAGTCGTCGAGGTGGAAGGCCACCACGTCCTTCGTCTGGCTGATCCGGTCGACCGGGAGCGCCTGGTAGATGATGCGCGAGACGCGCCGCGCGCTCAGCGGCGTCGAGATCAGCACCGTGTCGCCGCCGACCTTGCTCCACGCGGGCTTGATATCCGCGCGGCAGAGGATGACCGTGCCGACCTTGCTCTCGATCGCGTGCTCCACGAGCTCGGGCTGGTTGCCGCAAATCAGGATCGCGTCGGGGTTCGAGAGCGCCTGATCCTCGTAGTTTTGCGGGATGGTGATGAAGATATCGCCCGCGATGACGTCCCGCGTGACCTGATACTCGTTGACCAGCGCGCCCTCCAGCACGCTCAGGAGGTTGAAGAGCGGGAGGTCGTCGATGCGGTTCTCGTTCATGGTCTGGATATCGTAAGCGGCGATGTCCCCGGCCGAGAGCATCCCGCAGAGCTTCCCCGCGTCGTCGACGATGGGCACGACGCTGACCTTGTCCTCGCGCAGCGTGCGCAGGGCGAGATCCATCGTGACGGAGCTGTTGAGCACGGGCGGGCGGTCGAAGTCGAGGTCGCGCACCTGCGTGCGCATATTCTTCACGAGCGGGGGCGCCTCGAAGCCAAAGCGGTCGAGCAGCTTCTGCGTCTCGTCGTTGATCGCGCCGATGCGCACGGGCTTGTAGTTGCGCTCGCCCGCGGCGTTGCGCAGGTAGGCGTAGGCGATGGAGGCGACGATGGAATCGGTATCCGGGTTGCGGTGCCCGGTCACATAGATATCAGACACGGCAGGTTTCCTCCGAGATAATCAGGATAAAAAGCGAGGAGCAGGAATAAGGCAGGAATCAGGAGTTTATGGCGTGCGCGGACGCTTGGAAACCCCTGCGTCATCTGAGGAACGAAGTGACGAAGAAGCTTATACGAGCCTTCGACTCGCTTCGCTCGCAAAGCCGCGGCAAGGATCAATTCCTCACTTCTCGATATGTACGTTCAGGTGCTCGTAGCTGAACTCTACGCCCTTCTCGGCGAAGGCGTCGCGGACGTTCTCGTTGAGGTTGAAGTACACGTCCCAATAATCGCTGTTCTTGCACCAGACGCGCGCAACGTATTCGATCGTGCTGTCCTTGTACGAGAGCAGGCGCACGAAGGGGGCGGGCTCGGCGAGGATGCGTCCGTCGCGGCCGACGGCCTCGAGGATGGCGGCCTTGACGGTCTCGGTCGGCGCGTCGTAGGACACGGTGAAGGTACGGTCGACGCGGCGGATGGATTCGCGGCTGTAGTTGGTGATGGCGGAGGCGGTCACGTCGCCGTTGGGGATGTTGATGGCCACGTTGTCCACGGTGTGAAGCTGCGTGTAGAACAGGCCGATGGTCTGGACGACGCCGCTCTTGCCGGCCGCCTCAACGAAGTCGCCGGCGGCGAAGGGCTTGGTGACGAGCAGGGTCAGGCCGGAGAAGAGGTTCGTCAGGATGTTCTGCACCGAGAGGGAGAGAGCGAGGCCGACGACGCTGACCAGCGCGACCAGGGAGCTCGTGTTGACGCCGAGGGCGTTCGCGACGACGATGACCGCGATGATCCACAGGAGGATGTTCACGGCGCTGCGGACGAAGCCCTTGAGCGTGCCGTCGACGAACTTTGTCGAGCTGCTCAGCACCTTGTCGACGAGCTTCATCAGGAGCTTGATCGCGATGACGCAGACGACGAGGCTGACGGCGGCGGACAGAAGCGCGGAGACAGAGCTGATGCCGAGGGATTTGAGGATGGACATGGGGAGGACTCCTTTCTATCTGATGAATAATGTATATGAATAATTATTGTGTCCGCTTCGCGGACGGATCTGTCCGTCTCTCTTTTCGGCCGTCGGCGCAGCCGACACTTCAATTATTCATTATTACGTACTAGTTGACCGTCCCGAGGTATCCTTCCAGGATCAGGCTCGCGGCGACGGCGTCGACGGTTTTGCGGTGCTGCTTTTCGCGCTTGCCGTTTGCGTGCAGGATGGCGTGCGCCTCGATGCTGCTGCGCCGCTCGTCCCAGAGCACGACGGGCAGGCCGGTCTCGGCGATCAGCAGCTCACGGAAGGCGCGGCTCTTCTCGGCGCGCGGCCCCTCGCTGCCGTCCATGTTGCGGGGCAGGCCGAGCACGAGCGTCCCCACCTCGCGCGCCCTCGCCTCCTCGGCGATGCGCCGCGCGGCGCGCTCCATGTCCCATTCCTGCATCGTCCAGGCCTCGCCGGCCAGCAGCCCGAGCAGATCGGACACGGCCAGCCCGATGCGCTGATCGCCGTAATCTATCGCCATTGTGCGCATGGGAACGCCTCCTCTTCACGCGATACGCCTCCCCTTGCGCAGGGGAGCCAAAACTGTCAAAACAGTCCAAATTCCGCCCTTACCGCTCCTGCCATGTACAGCGAGCCGACCGCGCAGGCCATGCCGTCTGTACCCGCCTGTTCGAGCGCGGCGGAGACGCCCTCCGGGATGCTCGCGCAGACCGTGACGGGCTTGCCGAAGCGCCCGAGCGCCTCGCCGAGCTTATCGGCGGGCAGGGCGCGCTCGCTGTCCGGCGTGACGCAGACGTAAGCGTCGGCCATAGGGTCGAGGAGCTCCAGCACACGCGGATAATCCTTGTCGGCGAGGATGCCGAGCAGCAGCACGCGCCGCGTATCCGGGAAATAGCGCCCGAGCGCGGCGGCGACGGCCTCGGCGCACTGGGGATTGTGCCCGCCGTCCACGATGAAGGGCGGCTCCTCGTGCACAAGCTCGAAGCGCGCCGGCCAGCTCACGGCGTAGAGCCCGTGCTCCACGGCGTCCTCGGGCAGCCGCCAGCCCTTCTCGCGCAGGAGCTCCACGAGCTCGAGCACGACGGCGGCGTTGCGGAGCTGGTGCTCGCCGAGCAGCGGCAGGGCATAGCGCGCGCCGCGGTAGGAGAAGACCTGCCCCTCCAGGCTGTCAAACTCCGCTTCGAGCGCGGAAAAGTCCGCGAGGCGGAGCCGCGCGCCGAGCTCCTCGCAGCGTGCGCGCACGACGGCTTCGACCGCCGGGCTCTGCGGATAGAGCACGGCGTCCCCGCCGGGCTTTATGATCCCGGCCTTCTCAAAGGCGATCTTCTCCACCGTGCCGCCGAGCACGGCGGTGTGGTCGAGCCCGATGTTCATGATGACAGCGGCCTCGGGGCAGGGGATGACGTTCGTCGCGTCGAAGCGCCCGCCCATCCCGACCTCGAGCACCACGATCTCGCAGCCCTCGCGCTGATACCAGAGCAGCGCCGCCGCGGTCATGAGCTCAAACTCCGTCGGATGATCCTCCAGCGCGTCGGCCTGCGGCCGGATCTCCGTTACGAGCGCGGCGAGCGCCTCGTCGGAGATCGGCTCGCCGTTTATCTGCATCCGCTCGTTGAAGCGGAAGAGATAGGGCGAGGTGAAGAGCCCCGTGCGATAGCCCGCGGCGCGGAGGATCGAGGCGGCCATCGCCGCGCAGCTCCCCTTGCCGTTGGTGCCCGCGATGTGGACAAAACGCAGCTTGTCCTGGGGTCTGCCGAGCCTGTCCAGCAGCGCCGCGACGCGCGAGAGCCCCGGCTTCGAGCCGTACCAGCGCACGCCGTCGATATACGCGAGAGCCTGGGTGTAGTCCATAGAGTCTCCTTGGATAATGAATAAGTAATAATGAATGATTATGGCGTTGCTTCGCGACGGATTCAATACATACCGCGAAGCGGTGCTTACCGGCACAGCGAGACGCGCTTGCCGAAGATATTGTCCGTGCCCTCGCCCTGCTCGTCCACCGTGTACCAGGCGCTCGTGGCGGTGTGCGCCACGCCGTCGAGCTCGACGAGCTCATAGAGATGCACGATGACCGAGCCGTCCCCGGTGGGCTCCGCGTCGGCCACGGGCGGATAGAAGCCGGTCTGCCGGAAGTAATAGAGCTGCGCCGCGCGCGCGAGCTGCTCGGGGCTGCAGGGGCCGGCCTCGGCGGGCAGCAGATAGCTCTGCGGCTCGAAGAGATAGACGCCGGTGAGGATGTTGTCGTCCATGCCGCCGGCGAGCGTGGCCTCGTTGCGCTTGACGTTCATGAGGATCGCGCCCTGCACCGAGCCGAGCGTGAGCGAGCGGAACCACGCGGACACGTCCTCGCCGCTCTCGTGGGTGACGGTCTGGATCGAGAGACCGTACTGCCCGTCGCTCTCGGCGCTCGCGAGATCGAGCAGGAAGCGCTCCTCGTAGAAGCTCGGGTCGCCGGAGCGGAACATCGCGTGCAGCACGATGGCGTCCCCGTCCTCCTCGAGCCAGTACTTGCGCATATTGTTCTCGCGATACTCGTAGGAAACGCCGACGCGCATCGGCTCCATGCGGTACTCCCCGTCGAGCAGATTGTCCTCGCTGCCGCCCGCGAGGGTCTCGGGGCGGCGCGTGACTTCAAGGACAAAGGCGTCGCCGTCGGTAACGAGGGCGAGCGTCTCAAACAGCTCGGAACGGTCGAAGCCGCGCATATCGGTCACGGCATGGAAGTCGTAGCGCCCGTCGGCGATGTCGGCCGTGTCGAGATCGAGGATGTAGCAGGATTCGTAGAAGCTCGCTTCGCCGGAGCGGAAGTAGCAGTGCAGCACGGGATCGTCGGCCATCGCGTAGCTGAGATCGAGCCAGTACTTCGGCATCCCGTCGTCGAGGCAGTAGAGATACGCGCCCGCATAAGCCGTCTCTTCCGCGTCGGCGGGGACGGGCTCGGACGAAAGCAGCTCGCAGTCGGCGATCACGTCCTCAAGCATCGAGCCGACGGTCAGCCCCAGCTCCTCGACCTCCTTGGAGCAGAAGAGGTAGACCAGCCCGTCCGCGAGGAAGGCGACGCGGCGGTCGCGCGCGGCATAGCCGCTGACGCTGTAGCTGTAGACGGTCTCGACGCAATCCTTGTCCCCGATGCGCAGCGCCGTGGGCGCGGAGACGACCTCGAGGTCGGCGTAGACGCCCTGCATATACGCGGTGAAGTCCTCGACAAAGCGCTCGAGCGAGGAATAGGAATAGACCGTGAGCATGACGTAGGGGATCGCGCCCTCGCCCATGGCGTAGATGTAATAGGAGTCGCCCGCGAGGAGGGCGGTTTTTCCCTCGGGGACGTGGATGCGGATGTTCCAGTCGGCGAGGGTGTCGAAGTCGGGTTCGGCCGCGAAGCTCAGCGGCGTGAGGCAGAGCGCGAGCGCCAGAAGCAGACAGAGCGCCGGAGCCAGCTTTTTCATATCGGGCGCCTCCTTCGTTTTGATAGCTCTATTATACACCTCCGGAACTCAAAAGCAAGCGCGCCCTTGACAAATCCGCCCGGACTCGCTATGCTTTTATCATATTGAAGCCGGATGTGATATTCATGCGTGAAAACTTCTCCGCCTGTCTGAACGCGGTGCTGCCGATCCTGATCCTGATCCTGCTGGGCTGCTGGGCCGGGACGCAGGGGCTGCTCGACCGGGGCGACGTGAAGAAGCTGAACAAGGTCTTTTTCCGCTTTTTCATGCCGGTCATGCTCTTTTACAACATCTACAGCTCTGACCTGAGCGCCGCCCTGCAGCCGGGGCTGATCGCCTACGCGATGGGCTGCACGCTGCTGATCTTTTTCGCGGGTCTCGCCGCCGCGCGCGTCTTCGAGCCGAACCGCCAGCGGCGCGGCGTGCTCGTGCAGGGGCTCTTTCGCTCGAACCTCGTGGTGATCGGCCTGCCCGTCGTGGCGAGCCTGCTCGGGGACGGCGAGCTCGGGCCGGTGGTCGTGCTGTCGGCGACGGTGGTGCCGCTGTTCAACATCCTCGCGGTGCTGGTGCTGGAATCGCACAGCGGCGAGCGCACAAAGCTCTCCCGGCTGCTGCTCGATATCCTGAAAAACCCGCTGATCCTGGGCTCGCTCGCGGGTCTGCTCGCGCTCGCCGTCGGGCTGCGCCTGCCCCTGCCGCTGGACACGGCGGCGAAACAGATGTCCCAGTCGGCAAGCCCGGTGCTGATCTTCCTGCTCGGCGCCTTTCTGCGGCCGCAGGGGCTGCGGCGCGATCTGCGCGCGGTGCTCTGGCTCAGCGCGGCGCGGCTGCTGCTCATTCCGGCGCTGACCCTGCTGCCCGCGGTCGCGCTCGGCTGGCGCGGCGCGGAGCTCGCGGCGCTGATCCCGGTCTTCGCCTCGTCGACGGCGGTCAACTCCTTCACGATGGCGCAGCAGATGGGCGGGGACGCGGAGCTCGCGGGCAACATCGTCGTCGCGACGAGCGCCTTCTGCCCGCTGACGCTGTTCTTCTGGTGCTTTTTGTTCCGCAGCGCGGGGCTGCTGTGATATAAACAAGACAGGCGTTCACATGGCCGATGGCCGCGTGAACGCCTTCCGTTTATTCCGTTATTTTCCGCAGATCGCGTTGACCAGCGCCTCGTTCTTGCCGATCTGCCAGCCGCTAAAGCTGTAGTGCAGACCGAGGGTGAGGTTCTCCTCGACATACCAGTCGGCGGGGCTGAGCAGCAGCGCCTCCAGCACGGCGCTGCGCGCCTCCTCGACGACCTCCGGGCGGAAGTTCCAGCTCCCGTCATAGAGCGCGTCCTCGCTGCGCTCGCTCTCGAAGCTATCGAGCCGCCGCCGCGTCTCCTCCCGTAGCGCCTCGCCGAGCTTCGAATAGCTCAGGTGCGTGAAGCTCACATTCTGCACGGCCTCGGAGCCGTCGGTCTTGCCGGAGCCGAGAGCGTGGGAATAGCTCGCGCGCAGCAGAGCGTTGAGCCGCTGTCCCTCCGCGTCGGCGGGCACGGCCTCGGGGCCGAGCGCGGTGTAGCCCGCGAGCAGCTCGGCCGCCGCCTTGAACTCCCCGTCCTCGAGGGCGGTGAAGAACGCATCGGCCGCCTCGCGCCCCGCGTCGCGGCTCACGGTGAAGAATTCCACGCCGCTCGTGCGGATAAGCCCCACGCTCATCAGCAGCCCCGCGGCCAATATCACGGCGGCGGGCAGGAGCATCAGACCGCCGGCGCGCCGCGCGAGCTTCGCGCAGAGACCGAGGCCGAAGAGCGTCGCCGCGAGAATGCCGGCGAGCTTGGCGAAGGTGCTCAGATCCATGTTCAGCACCGGGGTGTCGCCCTGGCTGACGACCGCGCCGCCCGCGACGGGGCTCGGCGCTTCGGGCAGCGCGAGCGAGGCGACCGCGCGCTCGGACGCGCCGGATTTGAGCCGCGAGACCCGCTGGTACTCGGTGTAGTCGCTCATCAGCACGGCGTACTGCGCGAGCAGCTCATAGGCGCTGGGGCTGTTGTCGGTGAACATGACGAGCAGGAAGGGCTCCTCGGTGTAGACGACGCCCGCGTCCGCGATATAGGCGTGGTAATTCTCCACGTTGTAGCCGTATTTATGGGCGATCGTATAGCGCTGCTCGTCGCGGCGGAAGTAGTTGTTCGGCTCGGCCTCCTTCATCGTGTCCAGCACATAGGGGAAGCGCTCGGGATTCTCATACAGCAGGCGCAGGCAGGTCGTCATCTGCCGGGCGGTGAAGAGATTGTTCTCGTAGAAGGTCCAGATCACGGTGTCCGGGTCCTCGCCCATGTAGGGGGCGATGATGCGGCGGTAGTTGTGATAGCCGCCGAGGAAATCCCAGAGCACCTTGGCGTAGTCGTTGTTCGAGTCGATGATCGTGCCGCGCAGCAAAATCTGGTAGGAGATCGAGTAGACGGGGCTCTCGAGCGTCATCTCGCCGTTCGCGATGCGCTCGCAGTAGACCATGTTCAGCGGCACCTTGTAGACGCTGCCGACCGTGATATAGTCGTCGGGGTTGTAGTACTGCTCCTCGCCGGTGACGGTATTGTAGTAGCCGATGGCGACGCGCCCGGTCTCCGTCGCGCCGTAGCTCTGCAAGAACGCGGTCGTGATCTCTTCCCAGCTTTTATTGTCGAAGCGCTCGTCCCCGGCGGCGAAGGCGGCCGGAACAAGGCTCAGCAGCAGGCAAAGCGCGGCCAGGACGGCAAGCGCGGTTCTGAAAGTCCTCATAGCACTCTCCAAAACAAAGAATCTCCTTGTATTTTACCAAGAACCCACGCAGAATGCAAGAAAAATGTTGCCGTCACCCACGGCTTACGCATGAACGTATCATCCGGCCCGCAGGGGCGCCCACACCGTCGTTCATGCGTATACCGTGTGCCGTCACCAAGGAAATCAAGTTTTGCAGGTTACTATTTAGTCCCTGTCATTCTGAGGAACTTCGTTCCGAAGAATCTTGGAGTTTTCGCTGGTTTTTTGCAAAAGATCCTTCGCTTACGCTCAGGATGACAAAACGGTAAACGTTTTGAGACAGCCTCTTTGTATCAGGCGTGTTATCTCAGGCTGTCGAGCAGAGCGAGGGCGGTCTGCGCGGCGTTTGCGCTCCAGGGGCCGCGGCCCGTGAGACCCGCGTCGTCGAGGAGCCCGGCGCTGCCCGCATAGTCCTCCGTCAGGCGCCCGACCATGCCGCCGAGACTCAGGAGCTGCTCGGGCAGCAGGGCGCGCGCGTCCTCGGACTGCGCGGCGAGCCAGGAGGAGACCGTCGCCTTGATGCTCTCCTCCGGAGGCGGGTTTTCCGCCCAGTCGAGCAGTTCCGCCGCCGCCTGCGCCGCGCGCAGCGAGCCGCCCGCCGTGCCGGGCTGCACCGTGTCGCGGAGCATATCCAGCAGCGCGGTCAGCGCGGGGCTGACCAGCGTCGGCTCCTCCGTGACGGAGGTCTGCTCCCCGCCGCTCTGCGCTGTGGTCGCGTTCGCGCCGCAGGCGGAGAGCAGAAGGGAGAAGACTAAGAGAAAGGCAAGTATAAGGTGTTTCATGATATCCTCCCTGTTCCTGAACTGAAATAATGAATCATGAATGCTGGAAGCTTAAGAATTATGGTGTCCACTCCGCGGACGAATTAGAATCGTCGCGGAGCGACACCATAATTTTTCATTTTTCACCTTTCATTTTTCATTATCTATTCAAGCTCAAACGCGCCGGTGTAGAGCTGATAGTAGGTGCCGCTTTCGGCGATCAGCTTCTCGTGGCTGCCGCGCTCGATGATGCGGCCGTGGTCGAGCACCATGATGACGTCGGAGTTCATGACCGTGGAGAGCCGGTGCGCGATGACGAAGACCGTGCGGCCCTCCATGAGCTTATCCATGCCGCGCTGCACGATGGCCTCGGTGCGCGTGTCGATGGAGGAGGTCGCCTCGTCGAGGATCATCACCGGGGGATCGGCGACCGCCGCGCGGGCGATCGCGAGGAGCTGCCGCTGCCCCTGCGAGAGGTTCGCGCCGTTGTTTTGAAGCTCCGTCTCGTAGCCCTGCGGGAGGCGGGTGATGAAGTCGTCCGCGCCCGCGAGCTTCGCCGCCTCGACGCACTCCTCGTCCGTCGCGTCGAGCCGGCCGTAGCGGATGTTGTCCATGACCGTGCCGGTGAAGAGGTTGGTCTCCTGCAGGACGAGGCCGAGCGAGCGGCGCAGATCCTTCTTGCGGATCTTGTTGACGTTGATGCCGTCATAGCGGATCTTGCCGTCGGCGATGTCGTAGAAGCGGTTGATGAGGTTCGTGATCGTGGTCTTGCCCGCGCCGGTCGCGCCGACGAAGGCGACCTTCTGCCCCGGCTCGGCGTAGACGGACACGTCGTAGAGCACCTGCTTATCCGGCACATAGCCGAAATCGACCTCCACCATGCGCACGTCGCCGCGCAGCGGGGTGTAGGTCACGCTGCCGTCCGCCGTGTGCGGGTGCCGCCAGGCCCAACGCCCGGTGCGCTCCCCGGTCTCCTCGAGCGAGCCGTCGGCCTTCTCCTTCACGTTCACGAGCGTGACATAGCCCCCGTCGGTCTCGGGCGGCTCGTTCACGAGGCCGAGCACGCGCGTCGCGCCCGCGCCGGCCATGACGATGGAGTTGATCTGCTGGGAGAGCTGGTTGACGTTGCCGGTGAACTGCCGCGTCATGTTCAGGAAGGGGACGAGGATCGTGATGTCCAGCACCTTCCCGGACAGCGAAAGATTCGGCACTTTCAGCAGGAGGAACACGCCGCCGACGAGGGCGATGGTCACATAGAGGATGTTGCCGATGTTGCCGATGATCGGGCCGAGCACGCTCGCGTAGGCGTGGGCGCGCAGGCTGTCCTCATAGAGCGCGTCGTTCACGCGGTCGAAGTCGGCGAGGCTCTGCTTCTCGTGGCAGAAGACCTTGACCACCTTCTGCCCCTCCATCATCTCCTGGGCGAAGCCCTCCATGGCGGCGGTGGATTTCTGCTGCCGCATGAAGTACTTGGCCGAGCCGCCGCCGACGGTCTTGGTGACGTAGAACATCGCCGCGACGCCGAGCAGCAGCACGAGCGTGAGCCAGACGCTGAAATAGAGCATGATCGCGAAGACGATCAGCACGACCGAGCCCGCGCGGATAAGCGAGGGCAGGGACTGGCTGACGAGCTGGCGCAGGGTGTCGATGTCGTTTGTGTAGTAGCTCATGATCTCGCCGGTCTGATGGCTGTCGAAGTAGCGGATCGGGAGCTCCTGCATCCCGTTGAAGAGCTCGCGGCGCAGCTTGTCGAGGAAGCCCTGGGTCATGATCGCCATGATCTGCGTCTCGAAGAGCTGGGAGAGCAGCGAGAGGGCGTAGAGCCCGACGAGCAGGTAGAGATAGCGCAGGATCTCGGGGCGCGCGGCGTCCCAGTCCCCGCTCTCGTACCAGCGCTCGACGACGGCGAGCACCTTCTGCACGAAGAGGGAGGGGACGGCGGAGGCGGCCGCGGTGAAGAGGATGCAGAACACCGCGACCGGGGCGAGCACCGGATAGTAGCCGAAGAACTTTTTCAGCGTCCACCGGATGCCGCCGAAGTTTTCACGGAGCATATCGCCGCGGGGTTTATTCATCGCTGTCACCGCCTTTCGTCTGCTGCTGGTAGACCTCGCGGTAGATCGGGCTGCTTTGCAGCAGCTCCTCATGGGTTCCCGCCGCGGCGATGCGCCCGCCGTCCATCACGAGGATAAGGTCTGCGTCCTGCACGGAGGCGACGCGCTGGGCGATGATGAGCTTCGTGGTCTCGGGGATGTAGGAGCGGAAGCCCGCGCGGATCAGCGCGTCGGTGCGGGTGTCGACGGCGCTGGTCGAGTCGTCGAGGATCAGCACCTTCGGCTTCTTGAGCAGGGCGCGCGCGATGCAAAGGCGCTGGCGCTGGCCGCCGGAGACGTTGGTGCCGCCCTGTTCGATCCAGGTGTCGTAGCCCTCGGGGAAGCTCCGGATGAACTCGTCGGCCTGGGCGAGCTTACAGGCTTCGATCAGCTCCCCGTCGGTGGCCGCCTCGCTGCCCCAGCGCAGATTGTCCTTGATCGTGCCGGAGAAGAGCTGGTTCTTTTGCAGCACGACCGAGACCGCGCCGCGCAGCGCCGTGAGATCGTACTCGCGCACGTCCACGCCGCCGACCTTCACACAGCCCTCGGTCACGTCGTAGAGGCGGGGGATGAGCTGGATCAGGGTCGTCTTGCTCGAACCGGTGCCGCCGAGCACGCCGACGGTGCTGCCCGAGGGGATGTGCAGATTGATGCCCGAGAGCGCGCAGTTTTTCGCCTCGCGGGAGTACTTGAAGGAGACGTTCTCGAAGTCGATCGAGCCGTCGGCGACGGTGTAGATCGGGTTCTCGGGGTTGCGGAGGCTCGGCTCCTCATTCAGCACGGCGACGAGGCGCTTCATGGCCTCGAGGGACATGGTCATCATGACGTAGATCATCGAGATCATCATGAGAGACATCAAAATCTGCATACCGTAGTTGAGCATGGCGGAGATCTGCCCCACGTCGATGACCGCGCCGCGGCCGCTGACGATGAGCTTCGAGCCGACGTAGAGGATGAAGACCATGTTGAAGTACATGCACAGGCTCATCAGCGGGCTGTTGAGGGCGACGAGGCGCTCGGCCTTCGTGAAGTCGGCCGCGATGCTCTGCGAGGCGGCGGAGAACTTCCGCTTCTCGTAGTCCTCGCGGGCGAAGCCCTTCACGACGCGCATACCGCGCACGTTCTCCTCAACGGATTCGTTGAGCTTATCGTACTTGTGGAAGACCGCGCGGAAGGCCGGCATCGCGCGGCGCGCGATGAACACGAGCCCCGCGATCAGCACGGGGATGACCACGACGAAGGTCAGCGCGAGCGTGCCGCCCATGCGCCAGGCCATGATGATCGAGAAGACGAACATCAGCGGCGCGCGCACGGCGATGCGAATGGCCATCATGAAGGCCATCTGCACGCTGTTGATATCGGTGGTCAGGCGGGTGACGAGGGAGGCGGTCGAGAACTTGTCGATGTTCTCGAAGGAGAAGCGGGAGATGCGCTCGAACACGTCGCGCCGCACGTTCTTGGCGAAGCCCGCCGAGGCGCGCGCGCCGAAGAAGCCCGCGCCGCCGCCGCAGCCGAGGCTGACGAGCGCCATCACGACGAGGATAGACCCGAGCCGCACGACCTCGGACATCGGGGCGCTGGCCTTGATGTCGTTGACGAGATCGGCGGTGAAGAAGGGGATCAGCACCTCGATCAGCACCTCGCCGATAATCAGGGCGAGGGTCAGGAGCGTGGGCGTCTTGTATTCGCGGACGCACTTGAGAAAGGTCTTGATCACAGCCGCGTTTCACATCCTTTTCATATATGTATTTATAATATTCTATCACGCCGCACAGAACAGTCAAGGCGGGATTTGTGAACAAAACGTGTCCGCGCTACATTTGTGAACAAAACGTGTCCGCGCGGCGGATTGACGCGGGGGAGGTTTTGGGCTATACTGAAAAGCGGCGTTTGCGCCGAATGAATAAGGAATAATAGCGGCGTCGCCTTTGGCGACGGATTTAATAATATGATGAAACGAAACTCTTCCGCTTTCCCCCTCGCCTTCGGGGCGCTGCTGGCCGCCTTTGGCGCGGCGCTGATGACCGCCGGGGGGCTGATCCCGGTCGCGACCTACTGCTCGCCCCTGCTCGCGGCGCTGCTGCTGATCCCCGCCGCGCATGAGGGCGGGGCGCGCCTCGGCTGGTCGGTCTGGGCGGTGACGGCGGCGCTCTCGCTGATGCTGAGCGTCGATAAGGAGGCCGCCGCGATGTACGTCTTCCTCGGCTGGTACCCGCTGATAAAGCCCGCGCTCGACCGTCTGCGCCCGCGTCTGCTCGGCCTTGCGGCAAAGCTTGCGCTCTTTGCCGCCGCGCTCACTGTGATGTACGCGCTGCTCGTGTTCCTCTTCCAGCTCGAGGACGTGATCGAGGAGCTCGGCGCGGTGAGCCTCGCGGTGAATGCGCTCTATTACGCGCTGCTGCTCGTCGTGCTGCTGCTCTACGACTTCATCCTCGCGCGCCTCGCGCCGCTGTACGTCTTCCGGCTGCGGCCGAGACTGGGAAACAGAATGAATAAGGAATAACGAATACTTGCGGCGTCCGCTTCGCGGACGGATAAAAAAACAAGCCCGCTGCGGTTTTGCAGCGGGCTTGCGGTTTTTTGCGCGAACTCTTACTTGAGCTCGACGGTGGCGCCGGCGGCCTCGAGCTGAGCCTTGACAGCCTCGGCGTCTTCCTTGGAAACGCCTTCCTTGATCTTGGCGGGAACGCCTTCGACCAGCTTCTTCGCGTCGGCCAGGCCGAGGCCGGTGATGCCGCGGACTTCCTTGATGACGGCGAGCTTGGCAGCGCCGAAGCTGGTCATCACGACGTCGAACTCAGTCTGCTCCTCGACCACGGGGCCGGCAGCGACGGCGGGACCGGCGGCGACAGCGGCGGCGGAGACACCGAAGGTGTCCTCGAGAGCATGGACGAGCTCGGAGAGCTCGAGAACGGACAGACCCTTGATCTGCTCGATCATGGCAGCGATTTTTTCACTCATTGTAATTTCCTCCAGTTAAGATTTTGTGTGCCGAATTACTCGGCGTCGGCAGCGGGGGCGTCGGACTCGATGGAGCCGCCCTTCTGCTCGAGGATCTGACCCAGGCAGACGGCCAGACCGGTGATGGGCGCGATCATGGTGCCCAGAACCTTGGCGTACAGAGCGCTCTTGGAGGGCAGCTCTGCCATCTCCGCGATCTCGGACTCGCTCAGCACCTTGCCCTCCATGAAGGCGGCCTTGATGTTGAAGCGATCGCCCAGCTTCTTGCTGTAATCGCTGATGATACGGAAGGGAGCGATGGGGTCGGCCTCGGCGGTGGCCAGAGAGGTGGTGCCGTTGAGGACGTGATCGAGATCGCTCATCCCCAGCTTGTCCAGCGCCTTTCTGGTGAGGGTGTTCTTGACGACGGTGTAGTTCACTTCGTCCTTGCGCAGCTCGGTACGCAGAGCGGTATCCTCGGCTACGGTGATGCCCTTGTAGTCGACGAGGACGCCAGCCTCGGCGCTGCGGATGCGCTCGGCCAGAGCTTCGACGATCGCCTGCTTTTCGCTGAGAACCTTTGCGTTAGGCATGTTTGGTTTTCACCTCCAACGATGGAATCACGCTCATAAAGAAAGCCCCTGCGTCCGCGAAAAGACGCAAAGGCACAAAAACAATCAAGATATTGTTGATGTCCTCGGCAGGCTTTACAGTCCGGCCGAAGCCGAAAACACCTGCTGTCTTAGGAGCGCTTGATTATAATACCCGATCCGGGCGCGTTTGTCAAGGGGATTTTTTAAGAATACCACGGTATACGTTTTAAGAATACCACGGTATACGCATGAACGACGGTGTGGGCGCCCCTGCGGGCCGGATGATACGTTCATGCGTTTGTCGTGCTTGATTTCCGTCCTCCTCTTGACTTTCCGGGTTTTCGGCGTAAAATACAGAACTGCATCATAGACTTTTGCGGAATGTCACATGACGCGCGAAGGGAGCCGAACAGCCGTGGAGAAGAAAACCAGCCTCATCTATAAAATCCTGCGCTTTCTGATCTGGCTGTTCTATCAGAAGACGCGCATCGTCCACGCCGAGCGGCTGCCCGACGAGCCCTGCATCCTCGTCGGCAACCACGCGCAGATGAACGGCCCGCTTGTGGCCGAGCTGCACCTGCCAGGGCGCAAGGAGATCTGGTGCGCGGGGGAGATGATGGCCTGGGACGAGGTCGCGCCCTACGCCTTTCAGGATTTCTGGTCGAAAAAGCCGCGCCGGACGCTGCCCTTCTACCGCCTGCTCTCGCATCTCATCACGCCGCTCGCGGTCTGCCTGTTCAACAACGCCCACACCATCCCGGTCTATCACGACCTGCGGCTGCGCGAGACCCTGCGCTTGAGCCTCGAGGCTCTCGAGCGCGGCGAGAACCTCGTCATCTTCCCGGAGCACTATGTGGAGCACAACCAGATCGTCCACGATTTCCAGGATCGCTTCATCGACCTTGCGCGCATGTACTGCCGGCGCACAGGCAAGGCGCTGTGCTTCGTGCCGTTCTACGTCGCGCCGACGCGCAGGGAGGCGCACATCGGCGAGCCGCTGCGCTTCGATCCCGCGGCGCCCCTGGGCGAGGAGCGCGCGCGGCTCAAGCGCGAGTTGATGGACGCGATCACCGCCCTCGCCGTGGCTCTCCCGCGCCACCGCGTCGTGCCCTATCCCAACGTCTCCCCGCGGGACTATCCGTATAATAAATAGAGATCCTGTGTCATGGCTTCGCGAGCGAGGCGAGCCGAAGGCTCTTGAAAGCCGAAAAACAGGCAGAAAAGATCCTTCGTCGCCTGTCGGCTCCTCAGAATGACACGGGGGACTGGATTGAACAATAAGAAGGAACCGCCATGAAACAGCCCGTCGTCAACTACCGTGATTTTCGCTTCAGCCGCCTGAACGAGCCGCGCTTTTCGCACCTCAAGCTGCTCGCCGGCTGGCTCGTCTACTTCGCGCTCTACTTTCTGACCGAGAACCTGATCCCCGCCGAGAGCTGCCATGTGATCCACTCCCGGCTCGACGATCTCATCCCCTTCCGCGAGCCCTTTGTGATCTTCTACATCTCCTGGTTCGGGCTGATCGTCTACTCGCTACTGTACTTCCTCCTGTATGATATCAAGAGCTTCCGGGACCTCTCCGTCTTCATCATGGTGACGCAGGCCGTCGCGATGGCGGTCTACATCCTCTATCCGAACCGGCAGGATCTGCGTCCCGAGGTCTTCCCGCGGCAGAACGTCTTCACCTGGGTGCTCGGCTTCATCTACCGCTTCGACACGCCGACCGGCGTCTGTCCCTCGCTGCATGTGGCCTACTCGCTCGGCATCGGCTCGGTCTGGCTCAAGAAGAAGGACGCCTCGGAGCGCTGGAAGTTCGTGCTCGGCCTCTGGCTCGCGCTGATCTGCCTGTCGGTGATGTTCGTCAAGCAGCACTCGGCCGTGGACGTGTTCTGGGCGCTGCCCGTCGGCGCGCTCGCGGAGGGCTTCGTCTATCGCGTCCTCCCGCGCTTGACAAAGAAATAACGCTCTGTCACATTCTCTTGATTTCTCTGTTTTTTACAGTATAATAATGTCATGCCCGAACCATACTGCATACAGTCATTGATGAGGAGGACAGATATGAAAAAGCTATTCGCCCTGCTGCTCGCGCTGGTCATGATCCTCGGTCTCGCCGCCTGCGGCGAATCCGCGCCCCAGGCGACCCCGACGCCCGAGCCGACTGTCGAGCCTGCCCCGGAACCCGCCCCCGAACCCACCGAGGAGCCCGCGCCCGCCGTGATGAGCTACGCCGACTTTGCCGCCGCCGAGCTGGACAGCCAGGTCGTCGTGGAGACCTATGTGCAGGCCAAGCAGTCCTGGTGGGACAACAAGGCCACCTTCTACACCCAGAACGAGGACGGCGCGTACTTTATCTACAACATGCCCTGCTCCGAGGAGGAGTATGAGGCTCTCGTCCCCGGCACGAAGCTGCTCGTGACCGGCTATAAGTCCGAATGGGCGGGCGAGGTCGAGATCACCGATGCAAGCTATGAGATCGTCGAGGGCGAGGCTTTCATCGCCGAGGCGAAGGACGTGACCGGCGCGCTCGGCACCGACGCGCTGATCGAGAGCCAGAACCAGCTCGTCGCCTTCAAGGGTCTGACCGTCGAGCCCTACGACGAGAGCGGCGCGGCCTTCGCGTACAAGAACGCGGAGAACAAGACCGACGATCTGTATTTCAAGCTCTCCAGGGACGGCGCGGTCTATGACTTCTGCGTGGAGTACTATCTCTGCAATGAGGAGACCGAGGTCTACAAGGCCGTCGAGGCGCTGAACGTCGGCGACACGGTCGATCTCGAGGGCTTCCTGTACTGGTACGAGGGGCCGAACCCCCATATCACCGCTGTGACTGTCGCTGAGGCCGCGCCCGCGGCCCCGGCGGTCATGAGCTACGCCGACTTCGCCGCGGCCGAGGTCGATACATACGTCACGATCGAGACCTACGTCCAGGCCAAGCAGAGCTGGTGGGACAACAAGGCCACGCTCTACACCCAGGACGGGGACGGCGCGTACTTCCTGTACAACGCCCCCTGCACGGAGGAGGAGTATGCCCTGCTCGTCCCCGGCACGAAGATCGGTGTGCAGGGCTATAAGGCCGAGTGGGCCGGCGAGGTCGAGATTGTGGACGCGAGTATCGAGATCCTCCCCGGCGCCGAGACCTGGGTCGCCGAGGCGAAGGATATCACCGCGCTCTGGGCGGACGACATGAGCGAGGCCATGAACCAGCTCGTCGCCTTCAAGGGGCTGACCGTCGAGCCCTACGACGAGAGCGGCGCGGCCTTCGCGTACAAGAACGCCGAGAACAAGACCGACGATCTGTACTTCAAGGTCTCGAAGGACGGCGCGGTCTGTGAGTTCACCGTGGAGTACTATCTCTGCGGCGAGGACACCGAGGTCTACAAGGCTGTCGAGGCGCTGAACGTCGGCGACGTGATCGACCTCGAGGGCTTCCTGTACTGGTACGAGGGGCCGAATCCCCACATCACCGCCGTGACCGTCGTGGAGAGCGCTCCGGCCGCCGTCGAGGCCGCCGAGGCTGAGGAGCTCATGGATCCCGACCTCTACGGCGCGCTCTTCCGCAAAACACCAAAGAAGTGAGGCAAGCGGCTGGCAGATACCGCTGTCCGCTGACCGCCGGGGCTGGGAAAGTGACTTTCCCAGCCCCTTTCTCCTACCAGAAGCGGCTGCGCGGCTTGCGGCGGCCGAGCTTCTCCTGCGCCTTGACGAGGATGATGTCCCGCCCGACGCGCTCGATGCAGCCCCAGGGCAGCACATAGTCGTCCTCCCGCCCGAGCAGGCCGAAGAGCTTCATGCGCCCCGGCGTGATGAGCGAGACGATGCGCCCCTCCCCGTCGTCGTACTCCGCGTCGTACACATAGCCCAGGCGGAGGCCGGAGTGGATGTCGATGACCTCCTTGTAGCGCAGCTCCGAAAAGAAATGGATCATAAAACGCACCCCCGTATACCGCAGTATACGGGGGTTTCGCTTGGATTATGACGGATTGGCGCGCGCCTTCGGGATCGAGATCGTCACGATCAGCGCCTCGTCGGTCTCCTCGCGGCGGATGCCGGCGTCGATGCCGCCCTGCTTCATCACCTCGACGCTGCGGTGGAGGCTGTTGAGAAAGAGGCGCACGTCCTTGAGGATAAAGCAGCGGCGGCCTGAAGGCGCGGGCGGCTCCGGCGCCTCGGCGGGCGCGGAGAGCAGCGCCTCTATGTAGCTCTCGGTCGCGGCGACGGTCAGGTCTCGCTCCAGGATGACCTCGAGCGCCGCGCGCTGCGCCTCGGCTGTGCCCAGACGCAGCAGCGCCCGGCCGTGGCGTTCGCTCAGGCCGTTCTGGCGCAGCGCCTCCAGCACGTCGGGCGGGAGCTTCAGCAGCCGCAGCTTGTTCGCCACCGCCGACTGCGAGCGCCCCAGCCGCCGCGCCGCCTCCTCCTGGCTCATGCCGAACATCGAGATGAGCTGGCGGATGCCCGTCGCCTCCTCGAGGAAATCCAAGTCCTTCCGCTGGAGGTTCTCGACCAGCGCGATGAGCCCCGCGTCCTCCAGGTTCACGTCCAGCAGGATGCACGGCGCCTCGCGCAGCCCCGCGAGCATCGCCGCGCGCAGCCGCCTCTCGCCCGCGACGAGCTCATACTGCCCGCCGCGCAGCCGCACGGTGAGCGGGTTGAGGATGCCGTACTGCCGGATGCTGTCGCTGAGCTCGCGGAGCGCCCCGTCGTCGAAGTTCTGCCGGGGCTGGACGGGGTTTGGCGCGATGTCCTCCGTGCGCAGATACAGAATGCCGCCGCGCCGCGCCGCGGGGCGTGTTTTGATTGCCTGCATGCTTCTCCCTCCTGTCGCCTGGGTCGTGGTTTCGGATAAGGAGAGTCTACCGCCTCGGCGGTAAAAATGCGCGCGAAGGGGAGACGGGAGGGGAATGAATAATTAACAATGAATAATGAATAATTGCGGCGTCGCCTTTGCGAACACCATAATTATTCATTATCACTTATTCATTCCGCCCCGGATGCGCTCTATTTCCGCAGTCCGAATACGCGCAGGAGCTTGCGCACGGCCGCGGCGGCGTATTGGTACAGGCGCAGCAGGAAGAAGCGCAGCGGCGGGCAGACGCACCAGAGCCAGACGTAGACGCGCATCAGCGGCGCGTCGACCGGAATGGTCTTTCCGTTTCGCACGACGGCGCGCAGCACGCCCAGCACGTTCTCCTCCCGCACCATCTCCCCGCTCAGGCAGTTGTCGCCGACGATCCAGTAGCTCCCGTCGGCGTTCACGCGCAGGATGCGGTGCAGCACATAGGCGCCGCGCCCTTCAACGCCGGGACGACGGAAGAGCACCGCGTCCCATTTTTTGCAGCGCTCGGGCTCCTTGCGCTCGATCACCATGAGGTCGCGCCCCTCGCGCAGCAGCGGCAGCATACTCACGCCCTTGTTGGTGTAGACAAGCCGCCCGTCGCGCGCGAGCACCTGTTCAAAGCTCAGCGTTTCCGCCATCCGCGTCCTCCCTCATGCCCGCCCAGCTCACGCGGGCGGCCTCCGGCTCCATGTTGCAGCCGAGGCGATAGAGCCGCACGCCCTGGCCGATCTGCCCGAGCAGCTCCAGCGTGCGCAGCAGCCCCGCCTCGTCGGGCGGGCGGTGGGTCTGCTGGATCAGCACGGGCAGCGCGTCGTGCAGGCTGATGCGCTCGATCCGGTTCGTCCGGGCGCGCTCGAGCTGGCAGATCGCCGCGAGCGGCAGCGTCTCGTTCACGCCGTAGCGCTCCTTGCCGCGCCAGGGCGTCCCGCAGACGAAGACCCGCCCGTCCCGCACGAGCAGCAGCGGCTTGTCGCCGTTGAGGATGTACGCGCCGGGCACCTCCGAGAGCCAGAGGCGGCTGTGCGTCGTCTTGCCCGTGCCGGAGGGCGCGGTGAAGAGATAGGCCTTGCCGTCGGCCGCGAGCGCCGAGCCGTGGAATACGAGCGCGCCGTATTGGAGCAGCACGCCGGCGACCTGTCGGTGCAGCGCGACCGGTTCCAGCCAGGCGTCGGAGGCGGCGGCAAGCTGCGGGTTTTCCCGCGCGGCGATCTCGCGCTCCGCGTCGAGCAGCGCCTGCGTGAGCGTCACGGTCTCGCGCGGCTCCTCGCTGCTGAGATAGTCGCGGCAGTATTTTTCGGTCTGCGGCCAGAGCGCGCGCACACGCAGCGGCACGCCGGCCAGGGACAGGGTGAACTCCGTCATGGTCAAAACCTTTCGGGTGATAGGATGGGATAGTAATATACAGTATACGCCGCCCGCGCCGGGCGGGCAAGCCTCGCAGAAAATCGGCGGGCGCGGCTTCATTTTTCCCGCGGGCTGTGTTATACTTGCAGAAAAAAACAAGGGGGCTTTCGCATGGACGCAAGGGACATCCTCGCCGTGATGCAGAGCGCCGAGCGCGAGGCGGCGGAGCTCATGCTGCACGCGCGCGGCATGCTCGCCGAATGCAAGAGCGGGCACCGCGACGTGGTGACCGAGTACGACCGCCGGGTGCAGGCGCTGCTGATCGACCGGCTGAGCGCGGCCTGTCCGGGCGCGCGCTTCTTCTGTGAGGAGAACGACCGGCACGACGAGCTCAGCGCCGCGCGGCTCTTCATCATCGACCCGATCGA